>Ga0302319_10000517_pt1 | contig 87397 bp, 82 predicted proteins | sample Bog_T0_2_FD_203319 | JGI IMG/M metagenome (GOLD analysis project Ga0302319, IMG submission 203319) | Peat permafrost microbial communities from Stordalen Mire near Abisko, Sweden - Bog_T0_2 | ecosystem: Environmental > Terrestrial > Soil > Wetlands > Peat | place: Sweden: Abisko, Stordalen Mire... | reverse complement strand
CGGCGCTCCGCAGTGACCAGTAATGGATTTAACCATGACCAAAAAACGGTTCAGGGAGAAATTACCCGGTTTTGCAGCAGCCTGTTAGGGTAACATTCTGGATAAGTCCCTCCCGAAATATATCAGCATCATGCTGAGGTTGCCCCGGGTTATGCCCGGCTCGACGGTGCGTCCGAGCAGACACAGCATAAAATTCCAACAGAAAATCTGTGTGGTGATGAAGATGCGGGCAGGCAAAGAAAGATGGCGCGTGCCGGCGGCAAGGGAAACAATCAGACCCACACCGAGAACGATCAAATAAATCAGCTCGCCATCCGGCAGATAACCGAATCCGACGAAACAACCGATTGAGAAAGCGACCACGAGTGCCGCCTGCCATTTATTTTGCATAGCCTGACCTCGTCTTAGCTGGAAATTGACGATATGCGGAAAAGGGGACGTTGACGAGCCGGATATTCATGGTCCCGGTTAGAAACCCGGAGCATGGCCTTCCGACTTTCCGGCTCTGGTATTGAAAGTTGCGGCGGGTTCTGCAACCATATCCGGGCGGGCCTGTAGCTCAATTGGTTAGAGCAGAGCACTCATAATGCTTTGGTTCTCGGTTCGAGTCCGAGCAGGCCCACCAATCCACCTGCCGACGGGTTTTGGACGGGTGCAGACCACGGTTTTACACAAGAACCACGGGCTTTTTGCAGTCGAGGACAAGGTTCGAGCCAGACACTTTTTGAGCAAGCACCTTTTTCTCCCGGGGAGAACCATTGACAGCGAGCTCACCCGCGTTTCCAGCGGTTCCGCTCCCGCGCCCGGCGATACAGCCTTTTTTCGACTTTGTGTGATCGGACATTCATGGTAGGAATCAAGAATCAATCATGGGCGCAACGGAAACGATTAAAGAATTAGTTCGCATCACCGCCACGGCCGGCCTGTCCAAAGACGTGATTGACCGGCTCGACCAAAAGACTTCGTTGCTCGCAGAGCAGGTTACGCGGTTGGAACAGGAGAAGACTTCGCTGGGGCGCGAGAATCGCAGCCTGAAATCGGAGAATGAAAACCTTAAAACCCGGCTGCAGGAGGCACTGCCAAAGCCGGATCAATTGAGCGAGCAAACGGCAGCCGTTCTGAGATTATTTTTTGAGCATCCGCAGGATATTTCCGACCCACAAGTGGCAAGACATTTTCGAATTGGCGAGGGCATCGCGGGGCATCATACCGGCATCCTGCTTAGAAAAAGGTTAATCAGCCAAACGGCGGTTGGCGTCATGGGTTCTCCCCCTCAATTCCAAATAACTGCAGCCGGCCGCGCATACTGCGTAACAAATGGGTTGGGGTCCTGACTCAAAATGGCGCCGGAAAAAAACTGCGATTTTTAACCCGTCTGCGTATCATCCGATCACGTTGACAACCCGATTTTCAGGCTGTGGCGTCATTTGCAGTTTTCCAGGCGTGAAACCTTGCCACCGCAGCGTCAATTCCGGTTTGCTCGGAGCAATGCCCGGCGCTCCCGGTTCTCGCGGAGCAATGCTCCGCGCTCCATTTAAACCGCACCCCCGCCGATTTTCATCGCGGCTTGACCGTATTTATCATTGCGGCCAGGGGCCCAAGCTGGTTTGTTTCCACGCCGCGTGAAAATCACGAATCTTAATCCCGACACGGACATCGGCGCCAGCAGCTGGCTGGTGGAGCTGGATGAGCACCGCATCCTGCTGGATGCCGGGATGCACCCGAAACGCGAAGGGCGCGCGGGGTTGCCAATGTATAACAAGGCGGGGAACGGGGACCTCGACGCCATCGCGATTTCGCATTGTCATCATGATCACGTGGGCTCGCTGCCGGTGGCGGCGCGGCATTTTCCCAAGGCGCACGTGCTGATGACGGAGCTGAGTTATTTCATCGTGGAACGGGTGCTGCACAATTCGGTGAATGTGATGACGCGGCAGCGGGACGAGCTGGGCATCCGCGAGTATCCGCTGTACAGCCATGACGAGGTGGACGACCTGGCGCCGCAATTTCAAGGGTTCAAATACAATCGCGAGGTTGAATGGGCGTCGTTTCACAAGGCGCGGGCGGGGTTGCCGTCGCCGACGCTGGAATTTTTTGACGCCGGCCATACGCTGGGTTCGGCGGGCATTTTGATTCGCGGCCGGCGGGAAACCCTGTTTTACACGGGCGACGTCTGTTTCCATGACCAGACGATTCTGCGGGCGGCGCGGTTTGAGGATGTGAAGGCGGATGTGTTGATCATGGAAACGACGCGCGGGGACCGGGTGACGCCGCCGGGATTTTCGCGCGAAAGCGAAATCGAGCGGCTGGTGGGGGCGATCCAGCTGGCGCTGAAGCGGAAGGGTTGCGTGTTGATTCCGGCGTTTGCGCTGGGGCGCACGCAGGAGATGCTGGCGTTGCTGGCGTTGCTGATGCGGGCGGGGAAATTGAAGTCGCAGCCGGTTTACATTGGCGGGCTGGGCCGGGTGTTCACGGAAATCTACGATCTGGAGGCGCACCGGACGCATCGCCAGCACACGAACCTGCAATTGCACGAGGCGCTGGAGCTGGTCGTGCTGGAAAAGGGGCAGGCGGACAAAATGAAGCTGAGCGGCGGACGGATTTTTGTGATTACGGCGGGCATGATGAGCGAGAACACGGCGGCGCATGATCTGGCGGCGCGCATGATCGGGGACGAACGGCAATCCATCTTCTTTGTGGGCTACGCGGACCCGGACACGCCGGGCGGGCGGTTGAAGGCGGCCAAACCGGGCGGGACGTTTGTCCTGAGCCCGAGCGCGGGCCGGGTGACGCGCCAATGCGACCTGCAGGATTTCGATTTGACGGCGCACGCGAACCGGGAGGGTTTGCTGGATTTTGTCGGGCAGGTTTCGCCGCGGGCGGTGTTGCTGAGCCATGGGAGCAACGAATCGCGCGCCTGGTTTGAGGAGCAGATCCGGTCGCGCCACCCCAAAATCAAAATCATCCAGCCGCAGCCGGGTGCGCCGGTGACGGTGTAAACAAAACCGCCGGTGAATTGGATTCACCGGCGGGTGTGGGTTGACCGAAATTAATTACCGTTGCCGCTGACGATGTTGCCGAGGTTGAAGATCGGCAGGTACATGCAGACGACCATGCTCCCGATCAGGAGTCCCAGAAAGACGATGAGGAGCGGTTCGAGGAGCGACATCAGGCCGGAAAGCATGGTTTCGACTTCCTCATCCAGAAAGTTGGAGACGCGTTCGAGCATGTTATCAATGTTACCGGTTTGTTCGCCGGCGCTGATCATGCGGACGATCATGCTGGGAAACACCGGATACTTGCCGAGCGCGGAGGCAATGCCTTCGCCGCGTTCGATATCGGCGGAAGCGGACTTGATGGCCCTTTCCATGACGGTATTGTCAACGGTCTGGGAAACAATTTGCAGGACTTCGAGAATTGGCACACCGCTGCGGATGAGCGACGACAGGGTGCGGGTAAAGCGGACGAGGCAGATTTTGTGCGCGATGGGGCCGAAAATCGGCAGTTTGATGCGGCGCGAATCCCAGAAATCGCGGCCGCCCTTGGTTTTGATGAAGGCCATCCAGCCATAGGTGATGGCGCCCAGGAGAATGATGACCAGCAACCAATAGCTGCCCATAAAATCGCTGATGTTCATGAGGAACTGGGTGGGCGCCGGCAGTTTCGCACCGAAACTCTCGTAGACGTCCTTGAAAACGGGAACGACTTTCACGAGCAAAAATATGGTGATGCCAATGGCCACCGTGCTCACGACGATGGGATACATCATGGTGGTTTTGACCTTCCGGCGCAGCTTGGCGCTGCTTTCGAGGTAGGTTGCCAGCCGGGCCAGAATTTCCGCCAGCAGACCGCCTTTTTCACCGGCCGCCACCATGGAGACGTAAAGTTTGGAGAAGGCCTTGGGATGTTTCTGCAACGCTTCCGAAAAGCTCTCGCCGCTTTCGACCCGCGTGCAAATGTCGCGGATGACATCGCGCATGGCCTTGTTGGGGGTCTGGTCGGCCAGGCCTTGAAGAGATTGGACAATGGCAATACCGGCGTCGACCATGGTTGCCAATTGGCGGGTAAAAACGACCAAATCCGCCAGTGAAACCCGGCCGCCCTTGGTTTTGCCCTTTTTGGAGATCTTTTCCTCAATGGACACCACCAGCAGGCTTCGGTTTAGCAGCGCCGCCACGGCGGCCTGTTCGGTGGCGGCTTCCACCGTGCTGTGGATTTCGCGGCCGCTGGCCGTCTCCCGGGCTGTATAGGAATATGATGGCATATCGTTTTCTTGATAAATTGTTTTACTTATGGAACCGCATTGTTGTTTTGTTCGTTCTCCAAACCTCTGTCGAGGCCATTCCAAAGCATCCTTTATTCCAAACTTGCGCCCGCCAACGACTTCAGTTGCCTGCATCCAGTGCCTCAATTTGGTTCAATCTGTCCCCAGGAATGGGAATGAAAAACCGACTTTTGTTACAACATGTTTATTTGCATAATGTTATGCATAAGCGATTCGTAAAAAAAAATGTTGTCAAATGCCGGGGATTTCCCTATTTTCACCACCAATCGCACCAAGTGGTGCCGGGGCAAACGATTTTTGCCCTGTCGGACAAGGCACAAAACAAAGAAAACATTAACAAACAACATCGGAGGAACCAGATGAAGTTTAATAAATGGACAGTAGGTCTGGCGGCGATTGGGGTGGTCAGCCTCGCTTCAGCCGCTCGCGCAGACGAAAAAATGAGCGCCGTGCAAACGTCGCTCTCGAATACCACCTTAAGTGGTTATGTGGATACGGCGGCAACCTGGCGGCCGGGTACGGATCTAACTGATCATAGCGGCGGAGCTAATACTCCCGGCTATAGCTTCGCGAAAAATGACGGCTTCTCCCTGAACGCCGTTGATCTCGCGCTGGACCATCCGGAGGATGAAAGTCCCTGGGCGGCCGGTTATCATATTGAACTCATGCTGGGACCGGATGCGGTTCCTGGCCCGGGCATCCGTCAGGCCTATGTGACTTTGCGCACACCGGTCGGCAACGGTCTGGATTGGAAAATCGGCGTTTGGGATACCATTGTTGGCTATGAATCCAACAGTGATCCGTTGAATCCCAACTATACCCGTTCTTACGGTTACACGATGGAGCCGACGACCCATACGGGCGTTCTGGCCACCTACAAAATCAACGACATGGTCACCCTTCAGGCTGGCGTGGCGGATGGTTCGAACGTGGCAGGCGGTCCAGGCATAAATGGGACTTCGGTAAGCGAGTCTCAGAAAGCCTACATGGGCGACGTCCAATTAACTGCGCCGGACAGTGCGGGTTGGGTAAAAGGCGCGACCCTGACCGTGGCCTTGATTGATGCAGCCGGTAACAGTGCTGCTAATCCTGGCTCCACGAGCTTGTACGCGGGCATTTCCATTCCAACGCCGATTTCAGCGTTGAAGTTTGGTTCGTGCTTTGACTACCTTGACGAACATAACGGTCATGTGGCCGGCAACGGGAACAACGACAGTATCTGGAACATCGCGGTTTACGCGACCATCCAGGCAACGGACAAGCTGTCCTTCAACCTCCGTGGCGAGTATCTGGATGACCTCAACACGGGCGCCACTTCAATCCAGCCGATCGCGGCTGCTTACACTGGACACGCCGCGGAAGAATTCACGGCCACGATTCAGTATAACCTGTGGGCGAATGTGATCAGCCGCTTGGAAGTCCGTTGGGACCATATCGAAGCGAACAACCACGCGTTTGGCGCAGTTGCCGATGGATCCTCCGCGGTCCAAGGTACTGCCGACCGATCCAGCGACTTCCTGGTTGCTCTGAACTTAATCTATCAGTTCTAATTTAATTAAGAACTTCAAGGCCCCTTCCGTGAAAGCGGAAGGGGCTTTTTATTTCCGCGGGCGCGCGAAAGCCGCTTGCGCTTTGGACTGCGGTGGCCGTGACCCCGCTTTTTTGCGGGCAATTCATCCCTGACATTTGCTCCATGCCCCCCTAGAATCCGCCGTCCAGAATGCAATTCATCCGCGATATTTATGCGACGAAACAGGCGGCCCAACGGCCGGTTGTTTCCTTTGAATTTTTCCCACCCAGGACGGACGAAGGCGATCTGGCCCTCCTCGAAAAGCACATTCCCGCGCTGCTTCAGGCCCGGCCGGATTTCTGCTCCGTGACCTATGGCGCGGGCGGGAGTACGCGCGACAAGACGTTGATGATTGTGGACCGCATCCAGCGGCAGCACGGCCTGACGGCGCTGGCCCATCTGACCTGCGTGAACCACACGCGCGACCAGGTGCGGGAACTGCTCGACCGCATCCGCGGGCTCGGCTGCAAAAACATCCTGGCACTGCGAGGCGATCCCCCGGGTGGCGGCGAGTTCCAGTCCACGCCCGGCGGCTTTGAGTTTTCATCGCAACTGGTGAAATTCATCCGGGAATCGGGCGATTTCTCCATTGGCGTGGCGGGTTTTCCCGAAGGCCACACCGCGTGCAAGGAGGGCAAACACGCTGACTGGCAGCATTTGAAGGAGAAGGTGGACGCCGGCGCGGATTTTGTTCTCACCCAGTTGTTTTTTGACAACGCCGATTACTTTGAATTCCGGGATTATGTGGCGGGCAAACTTGGGGTGCGTGTCCCGCTGGTGCCCGGAATCATTCCCATTTTGAGCGCCACCCAGATCACCCGGTTCACCCGGCTATGCGGCGCGAAAATTCCGCCGCCGTTGCGGTCGCAATTGGACCGGCTGGGCAGCGACGACACGGCCGCGGTGGAATTTGGGATTGAATACGCGACGCGCCAGTGCGAGGAACTGCTGAAGGCCGGCGTGCCGGGCCTGCACTTTTACACCCTGAACAAATCCCACTCCACCGTGCAGGTCGTAAAGAATCTGGGGCTGGCGTAACCCCGCTTTGGTAGCAGCCGGTTGACGGGGCGCCGGGCTGATCTGCGGCACACGATCCACTCATTTCCCGTATTCATGCAGCCGCAAAAAATCGCGCGCTGCTGAAATCGAAAGTAACGAGCCTCCTCACGGCGGCTGCCACAATGATGAACCCCGCCGTTACAATCCGAGGTTGTTCGCCACGATCCCGAGCACGCTCAACGGTCCCTGGTCTTCCAAACTATCGGCGGCCTTGTCCACCTTTTGCAGGGTCAGCTTCGCGTTCTTATAAAATTCCTGGTCGTTGACGAGCTTGCCGACGGTGCCCTGACCCTGGTTGACCTTCAGCAGGATTTGATCGAGGTTCGTCATCGAGGCGGTGGTGGCCGTGTACAGCGTCTCGTCGGTAACGAGTTTGCCGATGGTGCCCCGGCCCTCGCTGACGCCGTTGACGATCTGCCGCGCGGCGGTCACCGTGTCCTGCAGATTGGTCACGGTGGCCAGCGCAGAATTGTAAAGCTCATCGGTATAAATCAGTTTGCCAACGGTTCCCTGTCCGGCGGCAATCTGGCTGGAGATGGCGTCGATGTTGGAGATGGTGCCGCCGAGGTGGCCGCTGTTCTGCCGGATAAAATCGGTCAAGGGGCCGAGCAAATTGTTAATGGTGTCGCCGGTAAAACTCTTGGTAAGGTTTTGAATGCCGGTGGCGGCATCATTGAGCTTGGCCATGATGGCGTTGAGGTCCGGCTGCTCGACAACGGCGAGCACGGCGCCGTCCACCGCCGCCGGCGAGTCCGGCGAACCAAAATCGACGGAGACAAAATTTTGCCCCATCAATCCGGTGAACTTGATGACGGCCTGGCTGTCCGTTTTCACCACGGTACCGTTCTTCAGTTTCATGGTGACCCGGACCTTGTTGTTTTCGAGGGCAATTTTTTCGACGCGGCCGACTTCGACCCCGGCCATCTTGACGCTGTCGCCCACTTTCAGCTCCTGCACCGTGTCGAACAGGGCGCTGAGATGGTAGCCGCGGTGAAAAAAATCGGCGCCGCCAAGCGTTTCCATGATGATCAAAACGGCAATGACGACCAGGGCGGCAAAAACGCCCAGACGGGTTTCGAGTGAGTTTTTCATAGGCTTTAAGGGGATGCGTGTTGAAAGTCGGCGTGTAAAAATTTCTGCAGGACCGGGTCGTTGAACCGTTTCACCTGATCCGGCGTGCCAATGGTGAGGATGCGGCCCTCATGGATGACCGCGATGCGGTCGGCAATGCCAAAGGCCAGGTCGCGGTCATGCGAGACCACCAGCGAGGTGACGCGGATGCGCTGTTTGAGGCTCAAAATTTCCCGGCCGATGACCGCGGCGGAGATCGGGTCGAGTTCGCTCGTCGGCTCGTCGTACAGGATCAATTGCGGCTCAATGATCAGCGCGCGCGCGATGGCGACACGCTTTTTCATGCCGCCGGAAAGTTCGCCGGGCATTTTATCCGCGGCATCCTTGAGGCCAACGGCTTCCAGTTTTTCCGCGACAATGCGCGCGATTTCCCCGGGCGGTTTGAGGCGGTGTTCGGTCAGGTAAAGGCCGACATTTTCGGCCACGGTCAGCGAGTTGAGCAGCGCGCCGGACTGAAAGACCAGCGCCATCCGGTATTTGCCGGCGATTTCGGGCGATTGCACGGATTCGCCGTTGATGAGAATTTCCCCTTCATCGGGGGATTCGAGGCCGATGAGATGTTTGAGGAGGACGCTTTTGCCGCTGCCGCTCGGACCCATGATGACAAAAATCTCACCGGGCCGGACATCGAAATCGATGCCGCGGAGCACTTCCTCGCCGCTGAAACTTTTTCGCAGGCGGCTCACCTGAAGGCTCACCCCGGAATGATTGGCTGTCGGGTCGTTCGTCATTTCAAAAGTATGCGCGTGAGCACGTAGTCAAAAATCACGATGAGCACGATGGAATTGACGACCGCCTTCGTCACCGAGCGCCCGATGCCGCGCGGGCCGCCGATGGTCACCAGCCCCTGATGACACGAAACGACGCCAATAATCAGCGCGAAACAGAAACTCTTGAACAAGCCGTTGGCCACGTCCTTCAATTCAACCACGTCGCGCAGATTGGCGAAGAACGCCTGAAAGGGAATGGCAATGTGACTGTTGGCCTGCGCCACCAGCGCGCCGCCCAGCCAGCCGACCAGAATGGCGAAGGTCACCAGCATCGGCAGGGCAAACGCGATGGCCACCAGCCGCGGCAGGACCAGATAATGAATGGGGTTGATGTTCATCGTGCGGAGCGCGTCAATCTCCTGATAAACGCGCATCGAGCCGATTTCCGCCGCCATCGCCGAACCGATGCGTCCGGCAATGAGAATGGCCATCATCACCGGCGCCAGTTCCTTGGCCATGGAAATGCCGACGATGCCGCCGACCGCGCTGGCCAGCCCCCGCTGGACCAGCACCGGCCCGGTTTGCAACGCGATGACCGCACCGATGAAAAACGACAGCACACAAACCATCAACAAACTCGCGTTGCCGATCTCAAAAAACTGCTCGAACACCTTCTGGCGCTGCCGCCAGGCCAGCGGCAGGGCCAGCATCGTGCGCCAGAACAGCAAAATAATCTCGCCGATGTTTTCAAACATAACGGTTCACAGGGACAGAATGTAGAATGCAACGGAAAGAATAGCCAGCCACGGATGGCGGCCAAGTCTGACCCGGGGTGAATCTAAACCCACGCACCAAAAGGAAACAACTCCCTCTCCCCGCCCAAGCGGGGAGAGGGCAGGGGCGAGGGGATTTGAATCTGTAAACATTGGCCGCCTCACCCCCTGCAAGAAACGACGAGGAAAAATCAAAAAAACGCGCCTCCTCACCCCGGCCCGCTCCTCCATGGCATGGAGGAGCGGGAGAAAAAAGGGCGCGTGTGTCGAGGGGTACCCGTTTCACGGTTCTGTATGCTTCCGGCTTCATGGGTTGACCGCGGATCTGGTTTTGACCACCAGAACGTAAAACCATCGGACACATTTTCCTTCCCGATTGGAGTGATACTGGAAAAGACCGAAAATGAGGGAGCAATTTTTGGCGGCGGGCGCCGCGTCGTAACGGTAAAAGTTCCACAATAGCGACCGGCTGGTGGCGCCGGATTGGGGATTGCATTCCGACCGCCACACCGACCACAAGGGCGACCAGTTGCGTTCCACGCCCCGGTTGTTGGGCACCACCGGCTCGATGGGCGCCAGGATCTGCAGCCATCGGTTTCCGTTGAAATCCCGGTGCCAGGTAAACAGCGGCCACAAATCCACCTGATGCTGCCGCGCGCCGGTTTCCAGGTTTTGTTCCGTCACATTCGCGAACAGATAAAAGAGGACATGGGTGCGCCGGTAATCCAGCGCGCCGGAGTGGAGATGATCGTACCGGTAAAGCGGCCAGAGGTAGTAGTCGCTTTCCATGGTGTCATCGTGCGCCCGGCTGAACAAGGGCCAGACTCGGGTGCTGGTCTTGCCCGCGCCACGCGCCACGACCACAAAGGGATAGGGCCCCTCCCACTCATGATATTTTCCCGCGCGATCATCAATCCAGGCGAAGAACGGCCAAAGCACCGAGGTGGCGTCGCGTTGGGGTGAACGCAACGTGCTGTAAAACGGGAGATTCGCGCGGAATTTTGCCGGGTCATCGGTGCCGAGTCCGGTGTCTTGATAAAAATGGACCGGCCAGAGCACAAACGATTTGTCATAACCGGCAATGGTTTCCATCTCGCCAAAGCCATTGGTCTGGGTGGTGACGTCCTTGTGTTCGGTGCCGACCAGCGGCCAGAATTGCCAGCCATGCATCCCGTCACCGTGGCGCACGTCGTAAAAGGGATAAAAATAGTTGTCGGTGATCACGTCCCGCTTGCGGGTCTGGCTGTAAATCGGAAACATTACAAAAAATATTTCGTCGCGGAACAGCCGGTTCTTGAGATGGCCGTAAAACGGCACCAGCGCGGTGTAATTCTCATTCGGATCCGACGAGCGCTGCTGGAAGTAAACCGGAAAGAGTGTGAATCGTTTTTCGTGAAAGTCTCCCGGTTCTTCACCGCCCGCAAAACTGAACAATTGTGCCAGTTGCCACCGATATTCCGTTCCGAATTGCTCGTAGGTGAGCACGGGATAAAACAAGTCATATTCCTTTGACTCAACGGCCGGATCGCAATCGAATGAAAAAACCGGCGGCATGGCCCAGGTTTTTTCCGCATCTGATTGTTGGTCATAAAAGAACGGGCCAGCCGCTTCGGTGCGGCTTCCCAAATCCAGTGTCAGCTTAAACTGACTGAAAAAGGGCCCGGCGACAAAATTGTCCGCGCCAAAAGTCGCAAAGGAAAAACTAAACATCAATATCCACCACCAACCTTGGAGGTGAATTTTGAATTTTCTTTTGCGCGTTAACATTGAATTATTTATACTTTATCGTTATTGGAAGTTTTATTCACGTAATTTCGACCGTTTCGGAGCGATTTTTAACATTGAGGTTGACATTTGAGTGAATTGCTTTAACTTTGCCTTCCACTTGAGGTTTTTGACCTCGGTTCCTCCTGACCCAGTGTCGGCGTTAGATTGTCGGCACTGGGTTGATTTGTTTCTATCAACGGACGCCAGCGACCCAGCAAGTTGAGCAGCGCCGGCAAAAATGTGAGTCCCGCAATCATGCACGTCGCGATGCCGATGGACATGATGCAACCGAGGCTGTGGATTCCACGGTCTTTGGCAAGAATCAAACTGCCGAATCCGGCAATCGCTGTCAACCCGGACACCAACACCGCCTTGCCCGTGCTGCGGGCAAGGATGCCTGGCGTGCGTTCCTCGGCAAAGCGGTTCAAAACATGAATGCCGTTGGTGACCCCGATGCCGATGACCAATGGCAGGGTCATGATGTTGGCGGGATTGAACGGGATTTTGAACCAGCCCATCAGCCCGATCAGCCAAAGCGTGCCGATGCCGACCGGCAACAACGCCAGGACCACCGAGCCGAGGCTGCGGAAGTGGAACCACACCAGGAGCGCGATGGCCGCCAGGGAATACCAGGCCGCCTGCAGGTAACTGTTCTTGAGCAGTTCCTCAAATTCGTAAAGCTGCACCGGTGTCCCGGTGACATCCGGATCCACTGACCGCAAATCCGTTATGAATTTTTCCTGGTTGTCGCGCTGCCACACGTCGCTTTTGGGAAATATCTGCAGCAGATATTTTCCCGTCACGCCCACAAATTGATCGCGGAAGGCCGGGGGCAGATCATCCACGTGCAATGGCGCCTGGTCATCCTGATTTTGCAGCAACTGAAAGGTCGTGCGCATGTCGGTGAAGAGCGCCCGCTGGAATTGCGCGAGTTTATCCGCGTGTTCCGCCAGTGCCTGGGGATTGCCCTGCAGCATCGCCTTGCGCAAATCTTCAATCGCCGAGCGCAGGGAGACAAATTGTTTCGTCAATTCCGGGTCACTGTCGCCCACTTCATCCAACGCCATGCCCATATAGCCGTAGAGCGAATACAGGGTCCGGCTGAAACCCTGGATGTCCACCGGCCCGGAATCCGGTTCGCCAAATTGCAGCGGCGCCAGTTGCTGCTTGATCTCACCGATCAATTTCAGCTTTTCCGCGTTGCTGGAGTTGAGAAAGTCCTGGAGCAGGCTGACCGGCGGCTCAACCTCGGCCACGGTCGGCAACCGGCTGAGCCGATTCTCCAAATCAATGGCCTTGGTCAGCGAATCGGCCACCACGGCGCCGCAGAGCAGGGATTGGTCGGCGGCGGCAAAGAGCTTCTCCTCAAATACCACCGAGGGAATTCCAATGCTCTGCAGTTTCTGCAAATTATAATCAAAATAGACCTGGCGGGACAGCCACAGCGCCAGCGCGCACAGAGCCACTGTAGCCCCGATCACAATCACCGGGCGTTGCAGCCAGATGTTTTCGATGCGCGCCCGGGTCTCGTCCTCGCTGGTCTGGTGGTCGATGACATTTTGCCGCCCGCGCAACAGCAGCGCCGGCAGCATGGTCATCATGGGCACGAAACACAGCAGCAAGCCGCCGCCGCAAATGATGCCCATTTCCTGAATGCCCCGGAAATGGGTGAACGCCATGGCCAGGAACGCGCCGGCCGTGGTCAGCGCGCCGGTAAAAATTCCCTGTCCGGTAAAAACCATCGCCTTGGTCATCGCGGCCTCCTGCGTCCGGCCGTGCCGCAATTCCTCCTCATAACGCGTGATCAAGTGCACGCCAAAGTCAATAGCCAGGCCGATGAGCATCGGCACGAACGTGATGGTGAGAACGTTCAAATGCCCGATGGCCAGCGTGGCGAAGGCCAGCGTGTAAGCCAGCCCGATCACCAGGCAGATGTTCGCCTTGATGGGCCGGCCGGTTTCGTTGTAACCGTAAATGAAAATCAGCGCACACAGGCACAGCGATACGATGCTGGCAACCGTGACGTCGGATTGGGATTGTTGCATCTCGTCGTAGTCCAGCACCGGCTCGCCGATCAATCCGACATTGAGGCCGGGCACTTCAGCCTGGGTTTGCCTGATGAGCCGGCGCAATTCTTCGATCGCGTCGCTGTTGAGCGTGTCGTTCGGCGCCCGGGCCCTTACCAGAAAAATGCGGCCCTGGTCGTAGGTGAGGTAGATGTTCGTTTCGCTGCCGGCATCGAAGAGCGACGCCACACTCGGCGACGGCGGCGTGCCGGTCATCTGCAAACTGTCGGTGGCCTGCCTCACAATGCGCGCCAGCGCCGGTATCGCCTGAACCAATGATTCGGTCCGGGCATTCGTTTCCCGCGGCGCAGTACGGAAGTCCGTGTTGATTTGCTCGAAGAATGAAATCAAATTGGTTGTCGGCGTAAACTGGCCGATAAACGGCAGGGCATCGTCGAGTTCCCCCTTCAGTCCAATCAAATCGTCCTGGGACGCAAACATCAACGCCTTGGCCCCCATGACCGACAGGCTCTGCTGGTAAAAAACATCGGCAAACAGGTTGGTTTCCGCCTGCATCTTCGCAGCGATGCGCTCGACGAATTGCCGGTTTTTCTCGAGGTTCCCGCTTTCCACGACCACCACCAGATCGTTGCCCTGCTGGGGAAATTCCTTTTGCAGGCGAAGATAATTCTCCTGATTTTTGTGGTTGGGACCCACCAGGTTGTCCCGGTTCATGTCCGCTTTGAGGTAGCCGATGGTGTACAGGACACAGACCGCGAACAGCCCCACCTGCGGATAAATGAACCAGCGGGGATAACGAATCACCGCCGCCGCCAGTCTGCCCAGCAGGCGCGCAAGGATGGAATCGGAGCTCAACGCCTTCATGTTTCAGTCCCGCGCGGGCTCACGTTTTCACCGTTTCGTCGGGAAAGTCGGCGTTCGAAAAGACTTCCTTCACGTCGTCGTGCTCCTCGAGCGCCTCGATCAATTTGTTAACCGCCGCAACCCCGGTGGCATCGGTGAGCGGCGCCAGCAGGATGGGCAACGAGGTGATTTCGGCCGCTTCGTATTTGACGCCCTGGCTTTCGATTTGTTTGTGCACGGCCTCAAAATTCGCCGGCTCGGTCAGAATTTCGTAACCGTTTTCGTCCGCCTTGAAATCTTCCGCGCCGGCATCCAGCGCCAGTTCCATCAGTTGATCCTCGCCCGCCGCCTCCCGGGAGACGATGATTTGTCCCTTGCGTTGGAACAGGCGGCTGACCGAACCCGGGGTGGCGATGCTGCCGCCGCTTTTGGTGGCGATGCTGCGGATGTCCGACGCCGTCCGGTTGCGATTGTCCGTGCTCACCTCCACCAGCAGCGCGACGCCATGCGGCCCGTATATTTCGTAGGTCAATTCCTCAAAGTTCGCCGCTTCACCGCCGCCGGTGCCTTTTTTGATGGCGCGCTCGATGTTGTCGCGCGGCATGTTCGCGGTGCGGCACTTGAGCAGCACCATGCGCAGCCGCGGGTTCATGTCCGGGTCGCCGCCGCCCAGTTTGGCGGCGATGGTGATTTCACGGCTCAATTTGGCAAAAATCTTCCCGCGCTTGGCGTCGATGGCGCCCTTGAAATGCTTGACCTTCGCCCATTTGCTGTGTCCAGCCATATCAACTAATGCGACGATTCCACATAAACCGCCGTGCCGTAGCACAACACTTCGGTGATGCCCGGCGCGATTTCCGTCGCGTCGTAACGCACGCCGATGACCGCATTGGCGCCCAACTGTCCGGCGTGCGTCAGCATCAGGTTGAAGGCATCCTCGCGGGTGCGTTCGCAAAGGTTGGTGTAAAGCGAAATGTTCCCGCCAAAAATGCTCTGGATGCTCGCGCCGATGTTGCCGATGACCGAGCGTGACCGCACGATGATGCCACGCACCACCCCGAAGGATTTGGACACCCGGTAGCCGGGCAGGTCAAAGGTGGTGGTGGTTAATGGATGTGTCAGACTCATGCTCGAATTGAACACGAACGCGCGCGTCCACAAAAGCGAAAAGTTCCCGCGACCTACGGCGAAAGCCAGGAAAATGCCGGCAGATTCCGCAGGAGGGCGAACCCGATGGCGATGACGAGAAACACCCACAACGCCTTCGGCGGCAAAAACAGCATGCCGGGCCGGACGCGGGCCGCGAACCAGACGCCGCGGGCGGCCAGCAGCACCAGTGACAAAACCACCAGCGCGTTATCCCGCAGCGCCTGCAAAACATGGCCGTGCAACAGCTGATGGACGGCACGGGTCCCGCCACAGCCGGGGCAATTCAGCCCGGTCACCGCGTGAAACTCGCACACCGGATAAAACCCGTGTGTGCTGGGATTGAAGAAATACAAGACCGCGCCCGCGCCCGCCATCGTCACGCCCATCACGACCATCGCGAACAACGTCAACGAAGGTGGCGTTGCGATCTTGGGCGGTATCGGTTGTGGCCCGGCGCGCATGGGATCATTTAGAACGTTCCAAAGTGCCACGCGACGTGCGGTGGGTGAAGCGCCAGGTTGATCATCAGCAACCCAAGACCCAAAACCAGACCCGCGACGGAAAGGATGAGCCCCGCAATGGCAATGCCCCGCCCCTCATAAATTTCCGGATGCCGGTTGATTTGCGACAGCCCGATGAGCGAAAAGACCAGACCGAGGACATTGAAGGGAAATCCGCAGCAACAGGTCAGCGACAAAATCCCAAAGATCAATCCGGTCGTGGCAAACGAACTGGTCTTCCGCAACGGGCCGCCAGCCAGGCCGGGTTTGGGCGCCCCCATCACCGGCGGAACCGGCGGTGGAAAATGATTCGCAAACTCCGCCAGCGTGCCCAGCGGCTTCCATTCCGTCGCGCCCTCCACGAAGGTTTGGGTCTGCGCATTCGCGCGGCCTTCGTTGATCCACTGTCTGAGCTGCCCGGCCGTGATGGGACCGTAGGACTTGCCGTCCGCTCCGATGATTCGATACATGGCGTGTCTTGGTTAAAAAATCTGGCTTTAATCTGGACTCACAAAACGCTGCCGCCGGTTCCTGAATCCGCGCAGACGCCCCGTTTGGCGCCCGCCACAAAGTCCAGCAGGACCTTCGCCGGTGGACCGGTGAATTCCTTCTGCGCCCCGGCCAGCGCCGACCGCAAATTTTCTCCGCTGCGAAACAACCGGTGATACAGCCGTTTTAATTCCAGGCGCTGCTCCGTGGTGAATCCCGCTCGGCGCAGGCCGACGCTGTTCAGCCCGCACATTTCATTCACGCGCAGCGCCAGGGTGAATGGCGGCAAATCCTTGCTGATGGCCGAGTTGCCCTGCATCAAGGCCAGGGTGCCGACCCGGCAGAACTGATGCACACAACAGTTGCCGGAAATAAACGCGCGGTCCTGCACGATTGCGTAACCGCCCAGCAACGCGCCATTGGCCATGATGACATGATCGCCGACGATGCAATTGTGCGCCACGTGGGCGCTGGCCATGAAAAAATTATGCGAGCCGATGAGGGTTTCGGCGTCCGGCCGGGCCGAACGGTGGGCGGTAAAATGTTCATGGAATACATTGTGGTCGCCAATGCGCAACCGCGTCGGCTCGCCCTGGTACTTCAAATCCTGCGGCGCGCCGCCGATGACGCAGCCGGCGTGAAAATAATTGCCCGCGCCAGCCGTGGTCAGTCCGGTGAGATAAACGTACGGCCCGACGACGCAATCCGCGCCCAATTCGACGCCCTCGTCAATCACGGCATACGGCCCGACCCGGACCGTGGGATCCAGTTTTGCCCGGGGATGAATGATGGCGGTCGGATGAATCACAAATTCAAGGTGGCGGATTCAGCCTGATTGCCAAGTGCAAAAACGCCGCCGCCGCACGAAGAGACTTTGTCTCATCGCCCTTCGCTGCTAGATTGAAATTGTCATGACCGGCGCAATCGCAAGCAAACCAACCGGCACCGGGCAATCGGCAACCGCCCATTTGCCCGAACTGCTCGCGCCGGCCGGTGATTGGGATTGCGTCCGCGCCGCGGTCGAGAACGGCGCCGATGCGGTCTATTTCGGGCTGGAAAAGTTCAATGCCCGGATGCGGGCAAACAATTTCACTGAGACTGATTTGCCGAAATTGATGGAATTTCTGCACCACCGCGGGGTGCGCGGTTATGTAACGCTCAACACGCTCGTCTTCGAAAACGAACTCGCCGACGCCGAAAAATATCTGCGCGCGATGATTTCCGCCGGCGTGGACGCGGTGATTGTGCAGGATGTCGGCATCTGCCGGCTCATCCGGCAACTCTCCCCGGATTTCCCCATTCATGCCTCGACGCAGATGACCATCACCAGCGCCGCCGGCGTGGATTTTGCCCGTGAACTGGGCTGCAACCTCGTCGTGCTCGCCCGTGAATGTTCCGTGGCGGAGATTGGGAAGATTCAAACCGCGCCAGCGGGTTGGGCGGGCAGTCCTCTGCCCGCCGGTGGACTGCAAGCCAACGACGGCGCGCACGGAGTGACGCGCCCTACCGCGTTACCCTTGGAAGTCTTTGTTCATGGCGCACTGTGTGTCGCCTATTCCGGCCAGTGCCTGACCAGCGAGTCGCTGGGTGGACGCTCGGCCAACCGCGGCGAATGCGCCCAGGCCTGCCGCATGCCTTACGAACTGGTTTCCGACAACCAACCCGTCCCGCTCGGCGATCGGAAATATCTGCTGAGCCCGCAGGATCTGGCCGGACTGGAGGTTCTGCCGGACCTGGTCCGCGCGGGTGTGGCGTCGCTGAAAATTGAAGGCCGCCTCAAATCGCCCGAATACGTCGCCAATATCACACGCATCTATCGCCGTGCGCTCAATGCGATAAGTGACAAGTGGCAGGTGACAAGTGACAGGAAACCGCCGGCACTTGATGCCACCTCTGGTCACTCGTCACTTGTCACCCGTCACGATCAATATGAAATGGAGATGGCCTTTTCGCGCGGCCTCCATACCGGCTGGTTCGGCGGCACCAACAACCAGCAACTCGTCCACGCGCGTTTCGGCAAAAAACGCGGCGTGTTCCTCGGTGACGTGATGCAGGTTTTGCGCGACGCCGTGGTGGTCGGACTCGAAGCTCCGTTGAAACCCGGCGATGGTGTGGTGTTCGACGCCGGCCGGCCGGACGAAACCGAGGAAGGCGGGCGGGTTTACGAAATCCAAAGTCCAAAGTCCAAAGTCCGAAATTCGCAATCGGTTGAGCTGCGTTTCGGCCACGGCGACATTGATTTCTCACGGGTCCACGTCGGCGACAAGTTGTGGAAGACCAGCGACCCGGAACTGGACCGGCGCCTGCGCCAAAGTTTCGCCGGTGACACACCGAAATTTCAGCGCCCGATGGAGATCGAAGTCCACGGTTTGACTGGCAAACCGCTCACGCTGATTGCCCGCGATGAGCTGGGAAACGTGGCCCGGGTCGAATCCGCCATGCCGCTGGCGAAAGCGGAAAAGCAGCCGTTGACCGAAGCAAAATTGCGCGAACAACTCGGACGACTGGGCGGCACCCCCTTCAAACTGGGCCACCTCAAAAATCATCTGGCCGGCGACGCTTTGTTGCCCGTAAGCGAGCTGAACCGGCTGCGCCGCGAGGCCGTGATGGAATTGGAGAAACTGCGCGGACATCCAAAGCGATGGCAGCTGGATTCGGGTCCTGGTTCCGGGTTCCTGGATTTAGGGAAGGGGATTCCTGCGCCCGCCCCGGACGCAAAATCCCAGGTCCCGGACCCGACGCTCGTCGTTTTGGTTCGCAACCTGCCGCAACTCGAAGCCGCGTTGCCCTGCGGCGTGACGACGGTGTATTGCGAATTTGAAGATCCCAAAAAATATCGCCAGGCGGTGGCCTTGTTTCATACCGCGCACGGTTGCCAATCGGAAATCGGAAATCGGAAATCGGAAATTTTTGTGGCTCCCCCGCGCATCTTCAAGACCGGCGAGGAATGGACACTGGAACAGGTGCGTTCCTGCAATGCGGACGGTTACCTGGTCCGGAATTACGATCATCTGAGGTTTTTTGCCAACGCCCGGCGCATCGGCGATTTTTCTTTGAACGTGGCCAACCGGCTGGCCGCCGATTATTTCAAGAACCGGTTTGGGTTGGAACGCGTGACGGCGAGCTACGATCTAAACTTTCAGCAGCTCGAAGCCTTGCTGTCGGCGGCGCCGCCGGAATGGTTTGAAATCACCATCCACCAGCACATGCCGATGTTTCACATGGAGCATTGCGTGTTTTGCGCGTTTCTGTCCAACGGCACGGATTTCCGGAACTGCGGCCGCCCGTGCGACCGGCACGACCTGAAACTGCGCGACCGCGTGGGCGCGGAGCATCCGGTCAAAGCGGACGTCGGCTGCCGTAACACCGTCTTCAATGCGCTGGCCCAGACCGGCGCGGAGTATGTGATGCGGATGGTCGAACTGGGTGTGCGGCATTTCCGCATCGAATTCCTGAATGAAACGCCGGAGCAGGTGACCCGGACGATTGGCCAATACCGCCGGTTGTTGCGCGGTGAAATCACCGGCACCCAACTCTGGCGCGAGCTGAAATTGTTCAACCAGCTCGGCGTCACGCGCGGACAGATTGGACGGGAAGCGTAAAACGTGAATCGTGACCGGCCTCTCACGCCTCACGTTTCAGGAGTAAAAATACCCCTTATGCCGAGCTCGGCATAATGGTTATTGTGTCGTGTGAATGATAATGCCGAGCGCACGGGGCGATTCTTCAAAACATTGAGGAAACGCCCCGTTTTCGTTTTTAAACCCGGTTTAATCCGAGTGTTCCGGCTTATCGGGGCAGAAATTGCAGGGTGGGATTAATGTTTGACGGGTATTCCTGACGTTGCGCTGCCTACGCGTTGCTGATTTCCGCCGGGAATCTGCTCGAACTTCGACGCCTGCTGCCATAACGACACATACTACAAAGCCCTGACGGAGTCCGGCACGCAAGTTTTCCTGTCACCTGTTTGGCCTTTTTTACCTCTTATGCGGCGTTATGATATCAACCGAAATAAAATCCGACATGGAACACAATGATGCGGAGTTGGTTTTACAGAGCCTAACCGGCAGCCGCGAGGCCTTCTGCCGGATCGTGGAACAGTATCAGTCGCTGATTTGTTCCCTGGCCTACAGCGCCACGGGCAGCCTGACCCAAAGCGAGGATGTGGCGCAGGAGACGTTTGTAGTTGCCTGGAAGCAACTGCGGCAATTGCGCGAGCCGGAGAAGCTGCGGTCGTGGTTGTGCAGCATCGCGCGTTCTGTCATCAGTAGCGCCACACGACGGCAAACACGCGAGCCGGTCCACGGCGCGGGAACGATGGATACCGTCCACGAAACCTCAGCGACCGAACCCATTCCCTCCGAGCATGTCATCAACCGTGAAGAGGAGGCGATCCTCTGGCGGTCGCTCGAAAAAATTCCGGTTGTCTATCGTGAGCCGCTGGTGCTTTTCTACCGCGAGCAACAGTCGGTCACATGCGTTGCCGAGAAGCTGGAATTGAGCGAGGACGCGGTGAAGCAAAGGTTGTCACGCGGACGCAAGCTGCTGACGGAGGAAGTGACGGCATTCGTCGAAGGAACGCTGGCGCGGACGAACCCCGGCAAGGCATTTACGCTCGGCGTGCTGGCGGCGCTGCCGTTGCTCGCGACTTCAGCAAAGGCGGCGGCCATCGGTTCCACAGCGGCCAAGGGTAGCGCCACCGCCAAGGCTGCGGCCACCCTTGGATTGTTCGGTTTTTTATTCGCCCCGGTCATCGGAATTCTTGCCGGCGTCCTAGGAACCAAAATCAACATTGACAGTGCCCGTTCTACCGGCGACCGCCGGTTCAAAATCAACATGGCGTGGCTGACGTGGTCAATCATCGCCGCCTTCAACATTGTCCTGTTCGGGGGTGGATTTCTTGCCCGGTCGTATTGGAATACTCATCCGGTCTTGCTCACCTGGAGCGTCATCGGCGTAACATTCGTCTTCGTGATTTCGATCTGGTCGGTGGTCTTCTGGTCAATCAGGCACACGCGCCGGATGAACCGTGAAGGGACGGGCGGGGCGTCGTTTGGCGGATCTTTCACGAACTCGCGGGCAGTCGTTCGCAACTTTGAATATCGCAGTTCGGTGATGCTGCTCGGCTGGCCATTGATCCACATTCGTTTTGCCGAAGACGGCAGGTGGATTCCGGTCAAGGCATGGATTGCCTGCGGCAACATCGCCCATGGAATCCTGTTCGCCTATGGTGGCGTGGCCGTGGGTGCGGTGAGCATGGGTGGCGTTGCGGTCGGCGGAGTGGCGATTGGCGGCTGTGCGGTGGGCCTGCTGGCTTTCGGCGGAATGGGTCTCGGTTTCTTCGCCACAGGCGGTTTGGCCGTGGGTTATATGGCCTGCGGCGGTGCAGCTATCGCCTGGCAGGCGGCCTGTGGTGGTGCGGCGGTGGCCCATGATTTCGCGCTCGGCGGAGCCGCCCTCGCACAGCACGCCAACGACGGGCCAGCCCGGGCTTTCACGCAGAACAGCGCATTGTTATCCCACGCCTATCTGCTGATGAATCTCTCAATACTCTTAAGTTGCCTTTCAATGGTGCCGGCTTTCCTTTATTGGCGAAAGCAATCTCTCCGGCAACCAGCCGACCATTGAATTGGGTTCACATCCAAACCCGCAGATAGCGGGTCCCAGCCGGATAATGCCGAGTCGCAAAGATGAAAAAAGGGTGATTTCTTAAATTGTAATGGAATCGCCCTGTATGCTCGGCATTACCAAGTGCTACACAAAATATCCCAGTTCGCGCAGCGAAGCGTAATCCTTCGGCCGTTCCGGCGTCGCGCGGCCGATGATGACGTGGTCGAGCACCTCAATCTTCAAAAGCTGCCCGGCCCGGATTAAATCGCGTGTCACCTTGATGTCTGCCTCGCTCGGCGTCGGGTCGCCGCTCGGATGATTGTGCGCCAGCACCACGGCGGCGGCGTTCGCGGCAATGGCGGCCTTGAACACCTCGCGCGGATGCACCAGTAATGTGTCAATCGTCCCATCGCTGACCGGCTCGACCCGGATCAGCCGGCGGCGCGTGTTCAGCAGCAGCACCTGCAGGGTTTCCACATTCTTCACCAGGTTTTGTTCGCGCAGCAGTTGTGCGATGGCCTCCGGATGGTCGAGCACCGGCGATTCGCGCTGCAAATCCATTGCCATTTTCCGCGCCAGCGCGAATGCGGCCACGAGCGTCACCGCCTTGTCGCGACCGATGCCTTTGACGCTCCGCAAGTCATCCACCGACGCCCGCGCCAGCGCCTGAAGCGCTCCAAATTTTTGAATCAATTGTTTGCCGATTTCGACCGCGTTGGCACCCTTCAAGCCGGTGCGCAGCAGAATCGCAATCAATTCCGCGTGGCTCAAGGCATCCGCGCCGTGCTCAACCAGCCGTTCGCGCGGGCGCTCGCTGGCGGGCTGGTCCTTGAGGCGAAGGCCGCTTGACATGAGAAGATATTATCCTGCGCTGCTGGAAAATCACATTTAAAAATTCATACCAGACCAACCCGGACGCCGGGCAAGGGAGAAAAATGAAATTTACCAGGGTAATTCGACGATAAGCCCGCACTCTGGCTTTTCAAATCTGTGTTTCATCTGTGTTCATCTGTGGCTAAAATTTATGCCGGATGGAAGCCATGCGCCCCCAAAGCGATCCGCTGACACCCGCGCAACGGCAGGCGGCTGCCGCGCGCGGCAACGTGCTGGTCATGGCCGGCGCGGGCACAGGCAAAACCCGCACGCTCGTCGAGCGCTGCCTGGAGTGTCTCCGTCACGAATCGCCGCCCACATCACTCGATGAGCTGCTCGTCGTCACCTTCACCGACGCGGCGGCGGTGGAAGTCCGCCAGCGCATCCGGCGGGAATTGGAGAAGGAAATTTCCACCCGGCCCGGTGAAGAGCACTGGGCCAAACAACTCGCGCTCTTCGACACCGCGCCCATCGGCACGCTGCACAGCTTTTGCCTCAGGCTCGTGCGCGAACATTTTTACGAGCTCGGCCTGGACCCGCAACTCGCCGTGCTCGACACCGGCGAGGCGCGTCTGCTGGCGGAAGAAACGTTGGATGAGCAGCTCAAATCGCATTACGCCGGGGAAACCGGACTTTCCGTTGCCGCGCAGAACCTCATTCAAATCTACGGCAACGGCGACGAACGCCCGATCCGCGCGCTGCTGCTGCGGTTGCATCATTACGCCCAGACCCGGCCCGATGCCGACCGCTGGCTCGCGGATCAAATTGCGCGGTTTGCCTCACCGGAGCCGGTGGAATGGCGCGCATGGCTGCGCGACGCCATCGCCGGCTGGCGCGAGGAATGGCTGACCCCGCTCGATAATCTGAAGCCGGAAAATGAAAAGGCCGCCGAGTGCCGGGAAATGCTCGAGCAACTGCCGAGAAACGCTTCGCGCGAACAGGCGGGAACGGTTTTGCAGGAAATTCTGGCGACAGACGAAAATTACCCGGCGCGCAAAAAGACCGAGCTGCGCAAGCCACTCAAAGAATTCTTTGCCGGCGCCGCGTTTCTGCATTCGCTCATGTCGGCGGAAAACAGCCGTGATCCACTGGCCGAGGATTGGCGCTGGGTTCGCGGCCACATGACCGCGCTACTGCAACTGGCAGAGGAATTCGGTCGAAAATTTGCCGACCGCAAACGCGCTGACGGCGTGCTGGATTTTCATGATTTGGAACAATTTGCGTTGAAGCTGCTTTGGGATTCCGCCGCCGCCCAACCGACGGCCGCCGCCGGGCGTTGGCGGGAAAAAATCCGGTTTGTCTTTGTGGACGAATACCAGGACATCAACGCCGCGCAGGACAAAATCATCCAGGCGTTGAGCCGCGACGACGCGGCGGCCAACCGTTTCCTCGTCGGAGACGTGAAGCAGAGCATTTACCGTTTCCGGCTGGCCGACCCGAAAATCTTCCGCGCTTACGCCAAAACCTGGCGTGGCGGCGACGGTCAGACCATTTCGCTGGCCGAAAATTTCCGCAGCCGTGAGAGCCTGACCGGTTTTGTAAATTCAGTTTTTGAGCTGCTCATGCGCGAACAAGTCGGTGGGGTGGATTACGACGCGGAGGCGCGATTGCAATTTGGCGCGCCGGAACAGCGCGCGGCTCTCGGCCTCGCCCGGAATCCGTCGCCGCGAACGGAGCTGTGGCTGCGCCTCAAAAATAATCACGCGGCGGACGCGCCGGACGATGACTCCGGCGACGATGATCTGGCCGCCCTGGAAGAAAGCGGGAAAGAGGCGCGGCTCGTCGCCCACCGGCTGCGCGACCTGGTTGCGGAAGGCCACAAAATCTGGGACGAGGCGAACGCCACTGAACGCGTGGTCGAATGGCGCGACCTGGCCGTATTGCTGCGGGCGCCCTCCGGGAAATCCGAGGTTTACGCGAAGGAATTCGAGCGCGCCGGCGTGCCGCTCGTGGTCGAACGCGGCGGATTTTATGACAGCGCGGAAATCGCCGATTTATTGAGCCTGCTCCGGCTGCTCGATAATCCGTTGCAGGACGTGCCGGCCATTGCCGTGTTGCGCTCACCGTTGGCGGGGTTGTCGCTCGATGAACTGGCCGCGGTCCGGCTGGCCGCCCGGAACGCGCATTTCTGGATGGCACTAAACCGCATGCAGAATCCAGAATCCGGAATCCAGAACGTCACGACGCAGAAAGTCGGGATATTTCTGGAACGCTTCCAGCGCTGGCGGCAACTGGCGCGGCAGGCGGCGTTGTCGCAATGCCTGGAAAGCGTGCTGGCCGAGACGCATTACGCCCAATGGCTGCGTTCGCGTCCGCGCGGCGCGCAACGGCAGGCGAACGTCGAACGGTTTCTCGGCCTGGCGCAGCAGTTCGATCAATTCCAGCGGCAGGGCCTGTTTCGTTTTTTGAAATTCATCGAGGCACAGCAGGCCGCCGAGGTTGAACCGGACGTCGCGGCGGCCGCGTCAGAAAACGCCGTCCGGCTGATGAGCATCCACCAGAGCAAAGGCCTGGAGTTTCCAGTGGTGGTGGTGGCCGATCTGGCAAAACCATTCAATGACCAGGACCTGCGCGGCGAAATCATCCTGGACGAATCCTTCGGCCTGAGTCCGCGCGTCAAGCCGCCGCACACGGGCCGGCGTTATCCCAGCCTGCCGCACTGGCTGGCGCAACGGCACCAGCGCCGTGAACAGCGCGGCGAGGAATTGCGGTTGCTTTACGTGGCAATGACGCGCGCCCGCGACACGTTGATTCTCACCGCCACCCTGACGGGGAAGAAATGGGAATCGCTTTGGCTGAAACCGCGGGCCATCACCGACCAAACCATTGTCGGCGCAACCAGTTACGCGGACTGGCTGGGACTGTGGTTTGGGGTCTCAAATATGACCGGGAACGCCGGCAGGATGCCGGCGAATGTTTTGGCTGGAACGGCAACACGCCGGCAGGATGCCGGCGCTCCCAGCGAGAGAAGCGGCGAACTGCCGCATTTGCGCTGGCGGCTGGTGACTGACGAGGAATTGGCGGACGCAACGGAAGACGGAAACCGGAAGGCGAAAGGTGAAATTTCCGCGCTCGAACCGGCCGTGGCGCACAGGCTGCGCGGGGTGTTGAATTGGAAATATAAATTCAAACCGGCAACCGAACGCGCCGCGAAATCTTCCGTCACCGCGTTGCGGCGGCAGGCGGAGGAATTGGATGAGGAAGCGGAACCCGTTTTCAGTTTCCAGTTTTCAGCGAACGAGACTGCCCGACCAGGACCCGGTCGGAAGTTGAACGCGGCGGCAACCGGCACGGCCCACCACAAATTCCTCCAGCACGTCACGCTGGAAAAGGCCGACGATCTCGCCACGCTCACGGCGGAAGCCAAACGGCTTGAAGCCGCCGGCGTTTTGGCCGCCGACGAATACGCGGCCCTGGATTTGGGAGCGGTGGCGGCGTTCTGGAAATCAGAGCCGGGCCGGAAAATTCGCGCCCAGCCGCCGGATTGCGTCCGACGCGAACTGGCCTTCACGGCAAAATTCAGCCCGGCGGAAGTGGACACCTTCCTCGGCAAAAAAACGCCGCCCGGACTGGAGAATGAATTTGTGGTCGTGCAGGGCGTGGCGGATCTGGTGGTGCTGTTGCCCCGGGAAATCTGGCTCGTGGATTTCAAAACGGACGAAATCAAATCCGCGGAACTGGCGGCGCGAAGCCGCCACTATGAACCCCAGTTGAAACTTTACGCGGGCGCGTTGTCGCGGATTTATTCGCGACCGGTCACAAACTGCTGGCTGCATTTTCTCGCCGCACGACAAACGGCGCACCTCAAGGTTTAGCCCGGCGGGCTGAGCGGCAGTTCGTCCCCTTCATCTGCCTTCGGCGGCAATTCAATTGGAGCAGCCGGCTTGGCCGGCGGTGGGGCGGGCGCTGCGGCTTCACGCAGGCGCACGATGGCCGGGCGCAACAGTTTCCCTTGAAACGTGTAGCCCGAGCCGAGGGTTTCGGCGACGACCGCGCCGGCGGGCGGTTTTTCCTTGGCGTCGACCAGCTGATGCCGCGCCGCATCGAAAGCTTCACCGGGTTCGGCCGCAAATGGCGTCAGGCCGAGGCGGCGGACCGTGCCACGGCAGGCATTTTGAAACTGCGTGATTTGATCGGCCAACTTGGGCTGGCCGGAACGCACGGCGGCGGTGTGCAACGCAAAAATATGGTCGAAAACATGCACCAGCGTCTGCAGCCATTCGGCTTCTCCGCGATGGAATTTTTCCACCTCCAGCCGGAGCGCGGACTTCTCGCTGTCGTTCATTTTCTGCATGAACTCGGAAAATTCGCGGACTTCGGCGCCCATTTTATCGGCGATTTGCTTGGCGCCGGCAGCGGTTTTGTCGGCCTGACTCTGAACCACGTGCCATTGGCTCGTGGCGGCGCCGATTTGCGCGGCGAGCTTTTCCAGGTCCCCGATTTTTCCGGCCACCGCGCCGAGCGCATTGACCTGGATGGCCTTGCCCATTGCCCGGTAATCCAGCAGAAACGGGATAATGCCCAGCACCGAACCGAGCGTGGCGGCGCCAAAGCACGCGATGATTTCCCATTGGGAAATCGGATGCGGCGATTTCCAGACGATCAGGTACGCAAACGCGAGCAGCAACCCGTCGCCCAGCAGAAACGGCCACTTGGGAACCTTCCAATCGGTCACATCGTTCATGTTTGCCAGTCTCGTGAAATCGCGCCTTCAGCGCAAGCAAACGCCTCGCTTTCTCCTCGACTAATGGCGGGCGCAACCCAAATCATTTATCGCGTGCGCACTTGCGTCATTTTCAACCCGGCGGCCCGCGGCGACCAGGCCAGGCATTTTCGCCGGCATCTGGATGACATCGCCTCGCAGTGCGCCTTGAAGGCCACCGCTGCCCCCGGCGAAGCGCGGCGGCTGGCGACGGAAGCCGTGGCCGATGGTTTTGAACTCATCGTGGCGGCGGGTGGCGATGGCACCGTGAATGAAGTCCTTAACGGCATCGGGGACGCGCCCGAGGGATTCACCCGGGCGCGGCTGGGCGTCCTGCCGCTCGGCACGGTGAACGTTTTTGCGCGCGAAATCGGACTGCCCCTGGGCATCGAACGCGCGTGGCAAACGTTGCAGCGCGGCCGGGAAACGCGTGTGGATTTGCCCGGCGTGGAGTTTTCGGCAAACGGCGTTCGCCGGCGGCAGTATTTCGTCCAGCTCGCCGGCGCGGGTCTGGATGCCCGCGCCATCGAACTCGTGGCCTGGCCGCTCAAGAAAAAATTCGGGCCGCTGGCCTACGTCATCGCGGGCTTGAAGGCGTTGCGCGGCCGGCTGCCCAAAATCACCGCGCGCGTTGACGGACAAACCGTCACCGGCGAATTGATCCTGATTGGCAACGGCCGTCTTTACGGCGGCCCGTTCAAAATCTTTCCGGAAACGGATTTGCGCGACGGACTTTTGGATCTTTGCATTTTTCCGCGGACGAACTGGCTGACCTTGCTGCGTTGTGCCCCCGGTCTGCTGCTGCGACGAAAGCTGCCCGACGGCGTCGCGCAACGTTTTCGCACATCCGCCTTTGAACTCACCAGCGATCTTCCCGCGTCGTTTGAACTGGATGGCGAGTGGGTGGGGAATTTGCCCGCGACCTTTTCGGTCGCCCACGAACAATTGCGCGTGGCCGTTCCTTGAACCGTTTAATCCCAGAGACGAAAGGGCATCACCCCCGGATCCAGAAACACTCCGCACTTCGGGCATTTGTCCGGTTGTTTCCACAATCGAATCCGATGCCGGGGCGACCGGGGACAGGCCGGCTTCAGTTTGACCCAACGTCGCAGGCCCCGCGGCGGCAGGCGGTTCAGCAAGGCGGAAAACTTCGGCGCAGTTTGGGGATCAATTTCTTTTCGGGACGACGGCTTGAACTCAAGCACCGCGTCGTAAAGCTCCTTGCAATCCACGCACAATATGGTCTGGACGGCGGCGTGTCGGCCGCGATCCGCACCGCCGGATACGCGGGCGCGATAACCGCATTTGGAACATTCGAAGAGATACGTGCGGCCCATAAGTCATTCGCCAACTCGCAGCTCGGAGCGTAATCCAAAATCACCGGCGTCATGCCTTTTATGACGCGCCTGCAAATCTTCTGTGAATCCAGAATAAAAGATAGTGTCCCAATTGGGTGGTAGGGACATCGCGCTGCGATGTCCTCGCCCGCGTAGCAGCGGGCGAAATGAATCACATCCCCACCCAAATTCCACATCTCACACCTGGCGCCGCTGAACGCGGCGCGGACGGCGCAGCGCGCCATCCCTACCTGATTAGGACACCACCGAACAAAAGTGCCCTTCGTCAAGTCCGCTCTGTAGAATGTAAACGTAGAAGAATTTCATCTTTGCTGGCTTGCCGGGCCGTAGCTCGCCGCGTCATTGTAAATGTGCGCCGTACGGCCCGCCTTCACTGCGTTACGGCGCGGCAGCCTTCGCTCTTGCTTCGCGGCGAGCGAAGGCTGGTGGGTTGGCAGGGACTCGAACCCTGGACCAATGCCTTAAAAGGGCACTGCTCTACCAACTGAGCTACCAACCCCTCAAAGAGAATCATCCTAGGAAAGCGGCCAAAACACGCAAGGCTTTTCGGGTCTGATTATCCGATTTCAGGCCCATTTGGCCCGGTTCCGGCCAGGGCCGGAGCCATTTGCAATTTGTTTTTTCCGGCATTTGGGTTAAAATAGGGCTATCAAAACCGCCACTTGCGTGAAATTTTGGGGCGTGCGCGGCTCGATTCCGACACCGGGACCGAAGACGGTGCGCGTTGGCGGCAACACTTCCTGCGTGGAAGTCCGGTACGGCAACCAAATCATCATCCTCGATGCCGGCACGGGATTGCGGGCGCTCGGCCGCTCTTTGCTGGCCGAATTCAAAGACCAGCCGCTCAACCTCACCTTGCTGCTTTCGCATACGCATTGGGACCACATTCAAGGGCTGCCGTTTTTCGGGCCGATCTATCATTCCGGCTGCCGGCTGCGGATTTTGGGCTGCGAAGGCGCCCGCAAGGGACTGGTCAGCGTGCTGACCGGCCAGATGGAAAGCACCTACTTCCCCGTGCCGTTCGACAAACTGCCCAGCAACATCGAAGTCGAGGAACTCAAAAAGTTTGATTTCAAGCTCGGCGCCGTGCGCGTGCGGGCGCAACGCGCGAACCATCCCGGCGTGTGCGTCGGCTACCGGCTGTTCACGCCGGACGGATCCGTGGCTTATTTTCCCGACAGCGAACCGCGGCCGGGCGGCGAAGACCGGGAGATGGTCCGGTTTCTCCACGGGGCGGACGTGTTGATTCTCGACTCGCAATACGACGCCGTGGAATACGAACGGCACGCGGGCTGGGGCCACGGCTGCGTGGATGATTCGGTTGCGCTGGCGCTGGCGGCCAACGTGAAACGGCTGTGCCTGTTTCATCATGACCCGGAACGCAGCGACAAACAGGTGGAAGGACTCCTCAAACACGCGCGCCAGCTCGTGACCCGGCAACGGGCGAAATTAAAAGTGGACGCCGCGCGCGAAGGAATGACCATCCGGCTGGGCGGAAAGAGTTAACGGATTTTGTCGCGCGAAGAACGCGAAGAGAATGGAAACAGTTTACAGCCTTTGCTTGATAACCACTTCCGCTCTTCCGCGACGTAAATTTTGGTGGATGAACTATTTCTTGGAAAATAGGGTGCAATTTGTGAAACAGGATAGGCTGCAAAACAAGCCGCCCATTCTCTGTTAGGCGGCACAGAATCCCATGACCATGCCTGTGACACATAGTGGACAGCAGTGGAGCAATTCAGCGGAAGACACAATCGAGGTTGTTGATCCTGACCTGTCGTGGCCTGACCAATTTGTCGCAGAAGCCCGTGCCATCGGGGAGGCGTTGCGGCCACTTGAACCGCGTATCGAGCATTTCGGGAGCACGGCCATTCCAAATCTCCCTGCAAAGCCGATTATCGACATCTTCATTATTCTTGGCGATGTCTCGATTTGGCCTCGCTTGCTCGCCCCGCTTTCAAGTCTTGGTTACATCTACTGGGACGAGAATCCGCGCACAGACCGGATGTTCTTCGTCAAAGGTATGCCGCCTTTTGGTCGTCGTCGTTCGCATCACGTCCATGTTCGCGCACCGGCGGACACGACGGAGTTGGACTTCCGGGATTGGCTTCGCGGGCATCCAGCCGATGCCGCACGGTATGCGAAGGTCAAATACGAACTTGTCGGACGCTTCAAGTCCGACCGGGAGGCTTACACTGCGGCGAAGGGCGAGTTCATTCAGCAGATACTCACGCAAGCTAAAATATATGGATAGAGTGCCGCCTAATCTAAGGATAGGTTGAAATTTTTCTTCGCGGCCTTTCCGCCTTCACTCCCGTCTTCTCCCGCTTCGCGGCCTTCGCGCGACATCAATTATTTTGGTTTTTCGCCGTAGTTGATGGCCATGGCGCCGCCCAGCAGGTTGATGACGCGCACGTTCGCCAGGTTCAATTCCCGCATCTTCGCCGCGACGCCTTCCTGCGCCGGGTAATGTATCAACGATTCGAGAATGTAGGCGTAGGCGTCCGCGTTGCCGCAGAACAGCCGGCCGATGAGCGGCACGGAAATTTTCAGGTGCGTAAAATAAATTGCGCGCCAGAGGGCGTTCGGCGGCTTGCCGAAATCCAGCACCACCAGCCGCGCGCCGGGCCGGGCCACCCGGAGCATTTCGCGCAGGCCCGCCTCCCAACTGGCCAGATTGCGCAACCCGTAACCGACGGTAACCGCATCGAAGGAATTGTCCGGAAAGGGCAGTTGCTGCGCATCACCCTGAAGAAAGACCGGAGGACGGAGGACGGAGGACGGAGTGCAGACTTCTGACTTCTGACCTCCGGCTTCTGACTTCTGGCTTCTGTTCCTTGCCATTTCGAGCATGGCCGCACTGAAATCGAGGCCGGTCACTTCCGCGCCGCAGCGGGCCAAAGCGCGGGCGATGTCACCGGTACCGCAGCACACGTCGAGCGCGCGCCGGCCGGGTCCAACGGCGGCCAGTCCGGCGACGCGCTGTTTCCAGCGCCGGTGCAGGCCGAAGCTTTGCAGGTCGTTGAGCAAATCATAACGGCGGGCAATGGCGGCGAAAAGGTCGTTGACCTTGGCGGCGCGCTGTTCGCCCGGGGCATAAAAGACGTTGCTCACGGCCACAGTCTAGCAGACCGGCCCGAGGCGAAGTCAAAGCGCATAAATAGTGCTTTGCGTTTATGGCCATTTTTGGTACAGACCCTGCTAGCAACACCGGTGTGAAATTGAAAATTCCGTTTTTGCCCAAAAAATCGCCTGAAAAGCTGCCTATGAATGTCAGTGCCCCTGTGCCGCCGGCGGAACCGTTGGCGAAGATTCTGGTGGTGGATGACAACGAGGTGATTGTGAAGACCATCTGCCTCAAGCTGAAGGCGGCGGGTTATGAGGTGGCAACGGCCCAGGACGGCGCGGAAGCCATGTCCGTTGTGCGCATGGAAAAACCGGATTTGATCCTGCTCGACATCACTTTTCCGCCGGACGTCGCCGGCGTGCCATGGGACGGGTTCCGGATCATGGAATGGCTGCATCGCGTGGATGAATCCCGAAAAATTCCCATCATCATTTTCACCGGCGGCGAGGACGTGAAAAACAAGGAACGCGCCATGGCGAGCGGGGCGGTGGCCTTCTTCCACAAGCCGATCAACCACGATGATTTACTCAAGGTGGTGCGCGCGACCCTGGGCGAACACAAGCCCAAACCAGCTTGAAATCGGGCTTGCCCTTTCGGGATATTCTTCTAGACTGCCCGTCCGTGTTCGGGACGCGAGCGTAGCTCAGCCTGGTAGAGCATCACGTTGCCAACGTGAGTGTCGAGGGTTCGAATCCCTTCGCTCGCTCCAATTTCAATGCTTCGGTTGGTTATCATCCCTTTGTTACCTCGTGGGCGCGGCTGCCAGCCGGTTTAATGAAAGAGGCTTTTGCAGTGCCTGATGACGGCCAGGGCCACATAAACCACATCCGAGAACATGGTGGTCACTTGATACATCAACAGGAAACAAGCCGCGTAGAACGGGCCGGGATATTTCTGCATCCACTGCAAAGGTCGTTCGGCAATAAAACTTTTAACCGTTTTTTGGTTGGCCACAAAACCGATGCCGGTGCCCATGGCGGCTCCGGCCAATACATCCGTCGGATAATGCAGTCCCAGATAAATCCTCGGCAGGCAGACCAGAAACACCGAGTCCAGCAAGGCAATCCAGCCCAATCGGCGGCAAATAAAAAAGAGGCAGGTCGTAAGCGTAAAATACATCATCGCGTGATCGCTGGGAAAGGAACTCCAGTTCTGCCAGTTGACGGACGCATCCTGGGGGAAATGCAATCCATTGGCCGGGTCGCAGAGCGGCCTGATTCTGAAGGGAAGGGCCAGGACGATCAGCCGGGTGATGATCAGGGAAGCCACGCAAGCCGCCATCGCGGATATGATGATTTCGCGCGCCGCCCGGTTTTTATTCACGTCTTCCCCATGCCTAAACCACGCCCACCAATATAAAGCGACAATCAAGCCCGCCTTTAAAAAGGCGCTGGCGGCACACAAGGAAAGCAATGCCTTGTCGAATGAAGGGTATTGACCTTCAAATCGATTCAGAAATGAAAGTATTGAAAAATCAAAGGCATTCATCGGTGATCGGTTCGGGAGTGGGATCCGTCACGGTTTAAGCCATTCCCCAGCCCGTTACAACCGCAACTATTCCGACTTAAAGCATTGCCGATGCCAAAATCAATCCTCAACCAGTGCATTAACAATGAACATCTGAGGGCAAGCGCCGGCAGTTTGCCGGTGGAGTGGTCTTGCGGTTGAAGCAGTTGTGATTTTTTCGCGGACGAGAAAGCCGCTTGCTTTCACCCGACCTTGCGCGATTATTTCATGAATGTCACTGCCCACCGAACCGGTCACGTTAAGCGTGGAGCAGATTGGCGAGTTGAACCGAAAACTCTCCGACCTGCGCCATGACGTCAACAATTACGTCTCGCTGACGCTGGCGAGCGCCGAATTGATGCGCCGCCGGCCGGAATCCGCCGAGCGGATGATGGCGAGCCTGCTGGAACAGCCGCCCAAGATCATCACCGCGGTCAAGCTGTTCTCCGGCGAACTGGAAGCGACGCTCCGCATCACCCGGCCTTGAATCGCACCCGCCGGCTTTTGGCTTTGGCCGCGGAAATCCCTCTGGCAGACTGCGCGCGATGGAACCAACCGAAGCGGAGCTGATCGCCGCCGTGCTGGCCGGAGACGCCGCGAGTTTTGAACCGCTGGTGCAAAAACATTCCCCGCGCGTTTTTGCCACCGCGCGCCGCTATGCCCGCCGCGAAAGCGAGGTCGATGACATCGCCCAGGAAGTCTGGCTCAAGGCGTTTGAAAAACTCAAAAGTTTCCGCGGCGAAGCGCCGTTCGAGCATTGGCTGATGCGATTGACGGTGCGGACGTGTTATGATTTTTTGCGCGGCCACCAGCGCAATCGCGAGGCGTCGTTCACCGATTTGTCCGAGCCCGAGAGCGACTGGCTGGAACGTTTTGTGACGCAGCCGGAGGCCGTTTCGGAAAACGCCGACGCGGCGCGCCTGCTGGTCGCCCGCATCCTGGAACGGCTTTCGCCGCCCGCGCGGCTGGTCATCACGTTGCTGGAAATCGAGGACCGGTCGGTCAAGGAAGTCGCCGCGCTGACCGGCTGGTCGGTGCCGCTGGTAAAGGTCCGGGCGTTCCGGGCGCGCGCCGAAATGCGAAAGGTCCTGGCCAAATTGCCCAAGGACAAGTATCTGTAACCCCGGGCCGCAGGATGGCGTCTGATAAATCAGGTGGGTGTATGAACACTGCTGAATTGCAAGGGAAATTGATCGCCGCCGCCCGCGCGAATCCGCCGGGCGACCAGGTGCCCTACGCGTTTGAAAAGCGCGTGATGGCGTTGCTGGCATCGCGCGCCACCACCGACCATCTGGTCCTGTGGGCAGCCGGACTCTGGCGGGCGGCGGTTTCGTGCGTGGCCGTCGCGTTACTGCTCGGCGTGTGGGCCTGCTTCAACCCGGCCACGGCCAGCGCCAGCGCGGAAGACCTCTCGCAGAATTTCGAAAGCACCCTGCTGGCCGCGGTGGATCAAAGCACCCAAACCCAATGAATTCTTGGAAAGTCATTCCGGCCGTTCTGGTGATTTTTGGCGCCGGGGTCGTGACCGGCGGCCTGCTGGTGAATTACACGGAACACGAACATCGGGGAGGCGGCCGCCTGTCATTTTGGGGATCCCATCCGCACTCACCATCGGAAGAACACGGATCGCCAACCGGCGATTTGCCCGGACCCCGCTCGCCGGAAATGTGGCGAAAGGATTTCATCGGACATCTCGATGAGGCGCTCCAACTGACGCCGGAACAACATGCGGCGATTTCCAAAATCATTGCCGAGGGCCAGGAACAGAATCGCGAAATCTGGACCAATGTCGTCCCCCAAATGCGCGAGGAAATGGAACAGGTCCACCAACGCATCCGGGCGGAACTGACGCCGGACCAGCAAAAACAGTTTGAAGCGATGACGAAGCGATTCGCGCCGCGCCGGCCACCGCATGATCGGGAGCCGCCGGCTTTCCCGCCCCCCACCAACAATGTTCCACCCCCGCCGCCCGACGGAGCGCCCGGTCCCTGACCCGGTTATCTGGCCACCAGCAGGGCGCGGATCTTTTTCCGCAGTTCCTTGGTGATGGAACTGACGGGACGATTGCCGTCCACGATAGTGAAGCCGTAATTTTTACGCAACTGGCGGAACGCCGCCTGCATGGCCGTCTGGTATTTCACAAAGCTGTCAAACATGTCGCGCGAAAAACCGAGGTCCATGCCGCTTTCCCAAAAATCCAGCGCGGCATTCTTGGCCAGGTTGCGCTGCACCAGTTCCTGGGGTTCGACGGAGAGATAAAACACCGCGTCGGGTTCGAGCGCGATGCCGTATAAGTTTTTCAGCCACGCCTCGTCCATGCCGCGCACCATGTCGCGCGCCATGAGGGTGTAAATGTAACGGTCCGCCAGCACGATAAAACCGGCCTTGAGCGCGGGTAAAATCATGTTTTCCAACTGGTCGGCGAAGTCGGTCGCGTAAAACAAGCTCAGCGTGGTCCGGCTCAAAATGTTCCCTTCCTGCGCCTTGGCCAGTTCGGAGCTGACCAGCGTGGAATGTTTCAACCCCACCTGCACCGTCGCGTGGCCGCTGGTTTCCAGCCAGTCCACCAGCCGCGCGATCTGGCTGGATCGGCCCGACCCATCCGCGCCCTCAACCACAATCAACCGGCCGGCCAGGTCTTCCAACTGGACGCGGGGGATGCCGTGCCCGTAATAACGGCGGCACTTTTTTTCACCTTCGGGATGGGTTGCGGTTTTTTTCACGCGGCCATGTCCTCCTCGGCTTCCCGGGCCTTGTTGTCCGGTTCCATCGGCGGCGGCAACGGCAGCGGCCGGCGGCGGCGGAACCGCGGCAGGTTGATGCGCTCGCCCACGAGCTTGCGCACGATCACCTGCTGCTTCTCCACGTGCTGGTTGGCGTCCATCACAATGAATTTAAACTCATCGGCCATGGCCATGTACTGCTCCAGGATGCGCCCCTGGAAAATGCGGAAACTCTCGTACGGATCATTCGACAGCCGCAAATCCATGCCGGCCTCAAAAAATTTCAGCTTCGGGCGGCCTTCCAAAATGCGGTTGAGCGATACTTCCAGATCCGCCTTGAAAAAGAACACCATGTCGGGCAGCGCGGCAAAATTATAATTGCCCCGCACCCATTCCGGCGGACACCCGCGCACGACGTCCCGCGCAAACGCGGTGAAAATGTAACGGTCGCACAGCACGACGTACCCGGCGCGCAGCAACGGCAGCAAATGGCGTTCATAGCGGTCGGCAAAATCCGTCGCATGAATGAGACTGAAGGTCGTGGGCGTGAGCAGTTCGCGTTTTTTGCCCTTGCTGGTGGCGGATTTGACCAGCTCGGAGGAATTCCATTCGCTAAAATAGACCTTGATGCCCTCGGCCTCCAGCCAGCGTTTCAGCAGGTAAATCTGCGTGGACTTGCCCGACCCGTCGAGGCCTTCCACCGCGATGAGCCGCCCGGGAAAATTCAATTCGGCAAAAGTTTTCATCATTTACTGGCCATTTGTATATTGCGTCTCTTAATTCTATGCAAGCCGCCACTGGTCACAAGCGCAAGTTGTAACACAATTGCCACCACTCACGTTGTTAAATTCCGGTGAATCTTTGTGAAAAAAATCACAAATTTGCTTGCCCGCGTTGCGGGCACCGATTAGGTTGATTTTGCGAGTTTTCTGGCAAATAAGGATTATGCGCACCAGCACCGAAATCGGCTACGATTCCAAAATCGAGGGCGACGTCATTGTCACCCGGGTGGACGCCGCGCTCAACTGGTTTCGCAAAAATTCCGTCTGGCCCATGCCGATGGGGCTGGCTTGCTGCGCCATCGAATTGATGGCCGTGGGCGCCAGCCGGTTCGATATTTCGCGGTTCGGCTCCGAGGTCATGCGCTTTTCGCCACGCCAGGCCGATTGCATGATTGTTGCCGGCACGGTCACCTACAAAATGGCCATGTGCGTCAAGCGCATTTACGATCAGATGCCGGAGCCACGCTGGGTCATTGCCATGGGCGCCTGCGCCTCGACCGGCGGCATGTACCGCAGCTACGCCGTGTTGCAAGGCGTGGACAACATCATTCCGGTGGATATTTACGTTTCCGGCTGTCCGCCCCGGCCCGAGGCGGTACTCGACGCGCTGATGAAATTGCAGGATAAAATCGGCAATCAACCCGTACTGAACGAACTCACGGCGGTCGCCGCGCTTAAATCATAATTTCAAATCGCCGTGCCTCCCCTAGAATTCGCCCAAAAGCTAAAAACCAAGTTCGGCCCGGTCATCTCCGAGCCGGCAGAATTCCGCGGCGAAATCACCCTGAAAGTCGGCGATGCCGGACGCATCGTCGAAATCTGTGAATTCGCCAAAAAGGAACTGGGGTTCGATTATCTCGTGGATGTCAGCAGCGTGGACAATTACGGCGACGACCCGCGCTGGACGATTGTTTATCATCTGCGCAGCCTGAAGCACGGCAACGAATTGCGGCTCAAAACCGATGTCAGCGAGGAAAAATCCGAATTGCCAACCGTCACGACCGTCTGGAAAACCGCCAACTGGCATGAACGCGAAATTTACGACATGATGGGCATCCGGTTCAGCGGACACCCGGATTTGCGCCGGATTTTGATGTGGGAAGGCTACCCGTATTTCCCTCTGCGCAAGGACTTTCCGCTGGCAGGCAAACCCAGCGAGCTGCCCGGAGTTGCGTTCACCAAACCGGCGCCGCTTGAAGGCGGCCCGTTTGTAACGGCACCCGGCGGCAAGGATGCCATCGAGCGCGAACCGCGCGTGCGGACTTCGGAGGGATAATTTAAATGGCCACGGTTCAAGACATTGAGATTCGTGATTCCGCCGCGCGGGCAGCGCAGGCGGCGGACGAGCTTGAGGATTCCGTCGGCGAGAAGATGGTCCTGAACATGGGACCGTCACACCCGGCCACGCACGGCGTGTTGCGCATCGTGCTCGAGCTGGACGGCGAAATTGTCACCCAGGCCGACCCGGACATAGGTTATCTGCATCGCGGCGACGAGAAAATCGCCGAGAACATGACCTACACCCAGTTTATCCCTTACACGGACCGGCTGGATTACCTCGCGCCGCTGGCCAACAACGTCGCCTACGCGCTGGCGGTGGAGAAACTACTCGGCATCGAGAAGGCTTTGCCGCCGCGCTGCCAGTATATCCGGGTGATGTGCGCAGAACTGGCGCGCATTTCCGCGCACTTGCTCGGGCTCGGCGCCTTCGCGATGGACATGGGCGCGGTCACGGTCTTCCTGCTCTCGTTCACCGAGCGTGAAAAAATCTACAATCTGGCCGAGGCCATCAGCGGCGCGCGGTTCACCACCAGCTACACGCGCATCGGCGGCGTGATGCGCGACCTGCCGCCAACGTGGCTGGATCAATGCCAGAAATTCTGCGACGAATTTATTCCCGCGCTCAATGAACTCGAGACGTTGCTCACCCGCAACCGCATCTGGGTTGACCGCGTCCGGAATCTGGCAGTCATCTCGAAGGAAGACGCCATTAATTACGGCCTGAGCGGCCCAAACCTGCGCGGCAGCGGCATTGAATGGGATTTGCGCAAAAATCAGCCGTATCTGTGCTACCCGGACCTGGAATTCGACATTCCCACAGGGTCGGTTGGTGATTGCTACGACCGTTACCTCGTCCGCATGGAGGAAATGCGCCAGAGCGTCCGGATATTGCTCCAGTGCATTAAAAAAATCCCCGGCGGCGCGGACAATAAAACCAAGGAACCGGTCAATTTCGCCGACGGAAAAATCTTCCTGCCGCCGAAGGAAAAGGTGATGTCGAAAATGGAGGAATTGATCCATCAATTCATCCTGGTGACGCAAGGCATGAACTGTCCGCCCGGCGAGGTTTATTTCGGCCACGAAAATCCGAAGGGCGAACTCGGCTTTTATATCAACAGCCGCGGCGGCGGCACGCCGTACCGGATGAAGATCCGTTCGCCCAGCTTTGTCAACCTGAGCATCATTCCCAAAATTTTCCCCGGCTGCCTGATCAGCGACACCGTGGCCATCCTGGGGTCGCTCGATTTCGTGATGGGAGAGTGTGACCGATGAACGCCACGCACACCGAACCCATTCCCAATCCGCTCCAGCACCAGGGCGGTTTTGCCGTGTCCGCCGCGTTGGAGGCGGAGGTCAACGAGCTGGTCACGCATTATCCCGAAAAGCGCAGCGCGTCGCTGATGGTGCTGCACGCGATTCAGGAGCAGTTCGGCTGGATTTCGCAGGAAGCCGTCGAGTGGACGGCGAAGAAACTCGAATTGCAGCCCATCAACGTCTATGAGCTCGTGACGTTTTATCCGATGTTCCGGCAGCGGCCGATGGGCAAATATCAGATCAAGGTCTGCCGGACGTTGAGTTGCGCCTTGGGCGGCGCGCATGAGCTGCACCGGCATTTTTGCGGAAAGCTGGGCCTGGATGCGCATGCGCACGGCCCGCAAACCACGAAGGACGGAAAGTTCACGGTCGAATTCGTCGAGTGCCTGGCCAGTTGCGGCACCGCGCCGGTGATGATGTGCAACGACGCCTTTTACGAAGGCGTCGGCCACGCGAAGGCGGATGAAATTGTAAAGAATTGCAAATGAAGATGCCCACTTTAGCCTTCAGCCCTCAGCCTTCAGCCTTGGTTGATTGGCTGCCCGACATGGATTTGAACCATGACAAACAGATTCAGAGTCTGCTGTGCTACCGTTACACCATCGGGCAGGCCGGAGCGTTTGACAGGCTAAAGGGTTTTGCCACCCAGTCAAGCCGCACCTTCGTTTCACGTTTCACGTTTCACGTTTCACGGAAGTAGCCATGCCGCAGGAATATAAATTGATTTTGAAATACGCCGACGAGCCCGGGTACACGCCCGACCTCGAATGCTATCTGCGCCACGGCGGCTACGAGCCGCTCAAAAAGGCGCTGGCGCTGCGGCCCAAAACCCTGCCGGACGGCAAAACCCAGTCGCCGCAGGAGCAAATCCGCGAGGACGTTAAAATTTCCGGCCTGCGCGGCCGGGGCGGCGCGGGCTTTTCGTGCGGACTGAAATGGAGTTTCGTGGACCGCAAGAGCGGCAAACCGATTTACCTGATTTGCAACGCCGACGAATCCGAGCCGGGCACGTTCAAGGACCGCCAGATCATGCACAAGGACCCCCACCAGCTGATCGAGGGCATGATCATCGCGTGTTTTGCGAACGACGTGCATCTGGCCTACATCTACATCCGCGGCGAAATGCCCGAAGGCGCGAAGCTCTTGAACCAGGCATTGGCCGAGGCGCGTGCCAAAAATCTCCTCGGCAAAAACATCTTGGGCAGCGGCTACGATCTGGAGATGTACGTTCATCGCGGCGCCGGCGCCTACATTTGCGGCGAGGAAACCGGGCTGATTGAATCACTCGAAGGCAAACGGCCGTATCCGCGCATCAAACCGCCTTATTTCCCGGCGATCCTGGGCCTTTACCTGTGCCCGACCATCGTCAACAACGTCGAGACGCTCTGCAACGTGAAGCATATTGTCGCCATGGGCGCGGCGGAATTCGCCAAGCTTGGCACGCCCAACAACACCGGCACGCGCATCGTCAGCCTCAGCGGCCACGTCAAAAAGCCGGGTTACTACGAAATTGAAGTCGGCAAGGTCACCATTGGCGAACTCATCAATCACCCGGCCTTTGGCGGCGGCCTGCGTGAGGGGCGCAAGCTGAAGGCCGTCATCCCTGGCGGATCGTCGGCCAAGGTTTTCAAGGCGGGCGAAAAGTTCAAACTCAAGCGCAAAGGCCCGGACGGCCAGATGGTGGACCAGGAAGTGGACATGCTGGACCTGCCTTACGATTTCGATTCCCTCATTGCCGCCGGCTCAATGAGCGGTTCCAGCGCAATCATCGTGATGGATGACAGCGTGGATATCGTCGAGGCGCTGGCGAACGTTTCCGAATTTTACGCGCACGAAAGCTGCGGCCAGTGCACGCCCTGCCGGGAAGGGTCGCTCTGGATGAACAAGGCGCTGCATCGCCTCACGCATGGTGAGGGCCGCGCGAGCGATGCCGATTATCTGGTTAAAATTGCCGACAACATTCCCGGCGGCCGCACGATTTGCGCGTTTGGCGAAGCCTGCTCCTGGCCGGTGCAAAGTTTCGTCGCGAAGTTCAAGGACGAGTTTGTCGCCAAAGGCCGGGCCGACGAGGAACGCCGCGCAAAAGTGAGCGCCGCGCCGGCGGAAGAAACCAGATCGGCCGTCGCGCACCATTGATTGCCATGTCAACCACCGTCACAACTGAAGCCAAGCCCGCCGCGCCCGCGATTGAAAAGATCAAGGTGAAGGTGGATGGTCGCGAAATTGAGGTGCCCAAGCTGACGCCGGACTGGTCCGGCAAGCTGACGCCCACCACGATGATTCAGGCGTGTGAGCTGGCGAAGACGGAGGTGCCTCATTATTGCTATCATCCGAAGCTGCCGGTCGCCGGCAACTGCCGCATGTGCCTGGTCGAGTTTGGCACGCCGGCGCTCGGACCGGACCGCAAGCCGGTGGTGAATCCCGATGGCACGCCGAAGATCGCGAAATCGCCGCGCCCGGCCATCGCCTGCGCCACGCCGATCTCGCCCGGCATGGAAATTTACACAAAGACGCCCGGCGTAAAACAACTGCGCGAGGGCGTGCTGGAATTCCTGCTCATCAATCACCCGCTCGATTGCCCGATTTGCGACCAGGCCGGCGAATGCAAATTGCAGGAATACTCGGTGGATTACGGCCAGGCAGCCAGCCGTTTCGTGGAACCGAAGGTCCACAAACCCAAGGCCGTGGACCTCGGCCCGCGCATCGTGCTCGACGACGAACGCTGCATTCTGTGCACGCGTTGCATCCGGTTCACGAAGGACATCGCGGGCGACGACGCGCTGGGCATTGTCAATCGCGGCAGTTACAACACGCTCACGGCGTATCCCGGCAAGGTGTTCGACAACAATTATACGCTGAACACGGTGGACATCTGCCCCGTGGGCGCACTCACGTCGAAGGATTTCCGTTTCCAGATGCGCGTGTGGTTCCTCAAGGAAACCAAGAGCCTCTGCACCAGCTGCGCGACCGGCTGCAACGTCATCGTTGGCTCGCGCGAAGAAAAGGTTTACCGCTACACCCCGCGCGAAAACGACGCCGTCAACGCGAGCTGGATGTGCGATCACGGCCGGTTGAATTACAAGTGGATTGGCCGGGAGGACCGCCTGAAGGACGTTCTGGTGCGCGGCCAGAAAACGACCTGGACGGCGGTGCTCAACGAAATTGCCGGCAAATTGAAGGCCGCGCCGCACGGTTCGGTCGCCATCATCGCGTCGGCCCGGCAGACGAATGAGGAACTCTGGCTGCTCAAAAAGCTGGCGGATAAATTCGGGGCGATGACCGATTCCGTCGGGCGTTTCGGCGAAGGCGACAAATTATTGTTAAACGTGGACCGGAACCCGAACCGGACCGGCGCACGGCTCATCGGCATCTGCCAGGCGAACGTGGGCATCAAACTGCGGCCGATCGCGGAATTCATCCGCGCCGGCAAAATCAAAACCTTGATCGTGTTTGGCGAGGACGCGGCGCAGAGCGGCATCGACGCCGAATTGCTCGGCAAACTCGACACGCTCATCGTCAGCGGCATTCTGCCGAACGAAACGACGAAGCTGGCGCATTATCTTCTGCCGGGTTGCGCCCATGTCGAGAAACGCGGCACGTTCACGAACATCAAGGGCCGCGTCCAAAAATTCATGAAGTCCGTCGAGGCGCCCGGGGACGCGCGGCCGGAATGGGAATTTTTGCACGATCTGGTTTACCACGTCACCGGCCAGGACGGTTTCCTGACCATTGAAGGGCTGTTCAACGAAATGGCCAAAGACGTGCCCGCGTTCAACGGTTTGACCTGGGCGGCCCTCGGCGACACGGGCGCGACGGTGCCGATCTAAAATGAACTGGAATTTCATCATCTTCAGCGCGGTCAAAATCGCCATCATCATCGGCGTGGTGCAGGGCATGGTGGCCTATGCGGTCCTGGCCGAACGCAAAATCTCGGCGTGGATCCAGGATCGCGTCGGGCCGAACCGCTGTGCCCCTCCCTTCGTCAAGGCGATTCCTGGCCTGGGTCCGGTTTTGATCCGGCTGGGCCTCTTCCAGCCATTGGCCGACGGCTTGAAATTCATGCTCAAGGAAGACTTCACGCCCGCGGGCGTGCGAAAGGTGTATTTCTGGCTGGCGCCGGCGATTGCGGTGATTCCCTCGATGCTGGTGATTGCGGTGATTCCGTTCGGCTCGCAACTCGGCCACCAACAAATGGTCATCGCCGACCTGAACGTGGGCATTCTTTACACGTTCGGCATCGTATCGCTGGGCGTGTACGGCATCGTGCTGGCGGGTTACGCGGCCAACTCGAAATACCCGTTCCTAGGCGGCATCCGGTCAAGCGCACAGATGATTTCGTACGAAATTTCGATGGGCATGTCGGTAATTCCGGTGCTGCTGATCGCGGGCAATTTGAATCTGAGCCAGATCATCGGCTGGCAGGCGCACCACGGCTGGCTGGCGCTTTACTCCCCGGTTTCGTTCATTATTTTCCTCGTCGCGTCGTTCGCCGAAACCAACCGGCTGCCGTTCGATTTGCCGGAGGCGGAAACCGAGCTGGTCGGCGGTTATCATACCGAATACAGCTCGATGAAATTCGCGCTGTTTTTCCTCGGTGAATATTCCAACATGATCGCGTCGGCGGGCATGATGGTGACGCTGTTTTTCGGCGGCTGGACGCTGCCGTTCTGGGGACTGGATCATCCGGCGGCGAACCTGGGAATGGGGCTGGTGCAGATCCTGGTTTTCCTGGTGAAAATGCTTTTGTTCATGGGGTTGTTCATCTGGGTGCGCTGGATGTTTCCGCGCTTCCGGTACGACCAGTTGATGGACCTGGGCTGGCGGCGGTTCCTGCCGCTGGCCCTGGCGAACATTTTTGTCACGGCCGTGGTGCTGTGGCTGATCAGTTGATTGCAGCGCGTTGATTTGTAGCCGCGTTTGTGAAAACGCGGAAAGAGTCCGCCGATTGATCTCGGCGGCTACGGTTGGAAATTTTGCATGATTGTTAATCGCAAACCGTTGACGTTCTGGGAAAAACTTTATCTGCCGGCGATTGTCGGCGGGTTCAAAGTCACCCTCCGGCACGCCTTTCGTTCCTTGTTTGGCGGCAAAACCGTCACGATGGAGTATCCCGAGCAGAAATGGGCCGTGCCGGCGGATTATCGCGGCGCACCGTATCTGGTGCGCGACCAGAACGACGACACCAAGTGCGTCTCCTGCCAGCTTTGCGAATTCGTCTGCCCGCCCAAGGCCATCAAAATCATTCCGCCCGGCCCGGCCGGACAGCTGGCCGACCGGCCGAACGCGGAAAAGATGCCGCAGGAATTTGAAATCAACATGCTCCGCTGCATCTTTTGCGGTCTCTGCCAGGAAGTCTGCCCGGAGGAGGCCATCTTTCTGCAAAAGGATTATTCGCTCACGGGCCGGTCCCGCGAGGAAATGATTTACGACAAGCGAAAACTGCTCGCGCTGGGCGGCGCTTACGGCGGCGTCCAGAAATGGAAGCACAAACTGGAAGAAGCGAAGGAGCAGGAGAATTTTCCGGTAAAAGTCTGACGGAAGGGAAACATGGCACTGACTGATATTTTGCCTGACATATTATTTTACGGGTTCGCGGCGCTGACGCTGTTGTGCGGCGTGCTGGTCGTCGCCAATCCGTTCAGCCGCAGCCCGGTCACCAGCGCGATGTTTCTGGTGCTGACCATCATCTCGATGGCCGGCCTGTTCGTGCTGCTGCACGCGTTCTTTCTCGCGGCGGTGCAAATCATCGTCTATGCCGGCGCGGTCATCGTCCTGTTCCTCTTCGTCATCATGCTGCTGGATTTGAAGGAGGAACAACGGCGCAAAATCAAACTGTTCGGCCTGGTGGGGGGGCTGGTTTCCGTCGGCGCCATCGCGGCCATTTCCCTGAAGGCGTTGAAAGCCACGCAACCGGGGGCGAATCTGCCTGCGCCGCAAATCGAAGGCGGCACCGCCGCCCTCGGCAGGCTCCTGTTCACGCAATACGTTCTGCCGTTTGAGGTCGTCTCCATCCTGCTGCTGGTGGCGATGGTGGGCGTGATTTTATTGAGCAAAAAGGATTTGAAATAACATGCACGTGGGATTGGAACAATATTTGACGGTCAGTTTCCTGCTGTTTGCGCTGGGACTGCTGGGAGTCATCATGCGGCGCAATCTGCTGGTGATTTACATGTCGCTCGAGCTGATGCTCAACGCCGCGAATCTCGCGCTCGTTTCGTTCTCGCGGTTCAACAACAACCTGAACGGCCAGATTCTGGTCTTCTTCATCATCACCGTGGCGGCGGCGGAGGTGGCGGTCGGCCTGGCGCTCATCGTGGCGCTCTACCGCAAACGCCAGTCAGCCCATGTCGAAGACCTGACCAGCATGAAGCTGTAACGAAATGAGAAAACATCCAACATCCAACATCCAACGCCGAACATCCAATGGACGGCGCGCAGCAGCAATTTTCGGTGTTGGATGTTGGATGTTGGATGTTGGATGTTCCCGGTTTATCGGATGAAATACGAAACTTTACCCTGGCTCATCCTGTTTCTGCCGCTGCTGGCGGCGGGCGGCATCACGCTGTTTACGTTGCGGCATCGCACCGTGAGCGCCCTGCTGTCCATTGGGGCCATTGTCACCGGCTTCATTCTCACCCTCGTTTTCATTCACGCCAACGGTTGGCAACCGGCGTCCGGCGAATCCGTCACCGACTGGCTGACCATCGGCGGCCTGCATGTGGATTTCGGACTGAAGCTCGACGCGTTGAGCCTGATGATGTTGCTGATTGTCACCGGCGTCGGCGGCGCAATTCACATTTATTCGTTCGGTTACATGCACGCGGACCGGAGCTTCTCGCGCTTTTTCGCGTTCATGAGCCTGTTCACGTTCTCGATGCTCGGCATCGTGCTGGCGAATAATTTCATCGAGCTGTTCATTTTCTGGGAACTGGTCGGCGTCTCCAGCTATCTGCTCATCGGGTTCTGGTTCGAAAAACCCAGCGCCGGTGACGCGGCAAAAAAGGCGTTCATCACCAACCGCCTTGGCGACTTCGGGTTTCTGCTCGGCATCCTGATGATTTGGGGACTGCTCGGCTCCCTCAATTTCACGGCGCTGCAAAACCAGCTCACCGCCCATCCCGCCGCCCTCGGCGCCATGGCTTCGATTGCCGCGCTGCTGATTTTCTGCGGCGCGGTCGGGAAATCCGCGCAATTTCCGCTGCACGTGTGGCTGCCGGACGCCATGGAAGGCCCGACGCCCGTCAGCGCGCTCATCCACGCCGCGACGATGGTGGCCGCCGGTGTTTACATGCTGTGCCGCATTTTGTTTTTGCTCAATGCCGACGCGCTGCACGTCATTGCCTGGGTTGGCGGTTTCACCGCGTTGCTCGCCGCATTGATTGCCGTCCAGCAAAACGACATCAAGCGCATCCTCGCCTACTCGACGCTGTCGCAGCTCGGTTACATGGTCATGTCCGTCGGTCTGGCCGGCCCGACCCCGGCGATGTTTCACCTGACCACGCACGCGTTCTTCAAGGCGCTGCTGTTCCTCGGCGCCGGCTCGGTCATCCACGCCATGCACGACGAGCAGGACATCTGGAAAATGGGCAGCCTGCAAAAGAAAATGCCGGTCACGTTCTGGACCTTTTTGATCGGCACCCTGGCACTGAGCGGCGTGCCGCCATTCAGTGGTTTCTACTCGAAGGACAGCATTCTCGGCCAGGCGTTGGACCAGAAAAATTATCTGCTCTTCCTCCTCGGTGCAGTTGTCGCCGGCCTGACAGCGTTCTACATGTTCCGGTTGTTTTATGTCGCGTTTCTCGGCCGGCCCAGGACGGAAGCGGCCGAACATGTCCACGAATCGCCCGCCGTCATGGCGTGGCCGCTGCGCGTGCTGGCGGTGTTCGCGGTCATTGGCGGCGTCATCGGCGTCAGCCGCACCTACGCCGCGCAATTTTCACCGGGAGAAGCGGGTGAATCCTTCGCGCAAAGCCTGATTGCACCGCTGGTGCATTCACCTTTCGGCGCGTTGGTGGGACTTGTTTTCGTGGCGGCGGGCTTCTTTGCCGCGCGCAAGCTGTATCGCGACGCGGCCACCGATCCGCTGCCCGCGAAACTCGGCAGCCTGGCCACCGCCATGAGCAACCGCTTCTATTTTGACGAGCTTTACGAAGCCACTTTCATCCGCGCACATGATTTCATCGCGGCGGTGATGGACTGGATTGATCGCTGGCTGTTGGAAGGTTTTTGCATCGGCCTGGTACGCGGCGGCACGGATTTGACCGGTCGCGCGTTGCGGCTGGTCCAGACCGGCAACCTCCAGACCTACGCCCTTCTGTTCGTGCTGGGCGTGGCGGTGCTGATGTATTTCGCGTTGGGAAAATAAAATGTCGATATTAACCTATATATTTGGCTGGCCGCTCGTGGCGGCGCTGCTGCTGGTGTTCGTGCCGCGCAATTACCGCGTCATCATCCGCGCCATCGCCCTGCTCGCCACGCTCACCTCGGCGGTGCTCGCGGTGAAAATGTTCATGCAATACGCCGGCGCGCCGCTCGATGTCGACGGCTACCGTTTCGTGCAGCAAATCCCATGGGTCGAATCGCTCGGCATCAGTTATCACGTCGGCGTGGACGGCTTGAACGTCGGGCTGATTTTGATGGGCGCCATCGTCGCCTTCGCGGCGGCGTGCTGCTCGTGGGAAATCAAGGAGCACGAGAAGGAATTTTACATCCTGCTGCTCGTGATGAGCGGTGGCATCCTCGGGGCGTTTGCCTCGCTCGACCTGTTCTTCTTTTATTTCCTGCATGAACTCGCGCTGGTGCCAACGTTCATCATGATCGGCGTCTGGGGCCGCGGGGAACGAAAGAATTACGCCACGTTCCAAATCACGCTTTACCTGAGCCTGGGCGCGCTCATCGCCTTGATCGGTTTGATTGCGCTTTACCTGCAGGCCGGCGCGAACACGTTCGATATTCCCAAACTGACGGAATACATCCGGCAGCATCCGCTGTCGGCGCACTCGCAAAATTTCATCTTCCCGCTGCTGCTGTTCGGCTTCGGCATCCTCGTCTCGCTCTGGCCGTTTCATTCCTGGGCGCCGCTGGGTTATAGTTCCGCGCCGTCGCCGACCGCCATGCTGCACGCGGGCGTGCTGAAAAAGTTCGGTCTCTACGGCCTGATCCGCATCGCGCTGCCGTTGCTGCCGCAGGCCGCGCAAGGCTGGATGCAGATCCTGGCCTGGCTTTGCCTCGGCAACATCCTTTATGTCGGCTGGGTGGCGATGCGGCAGAAGGACCTCAACTTGCTTATCGGCAATTCCAGCGTGGCGCACATGGGTTTCATTTTCCTCGGCATCGCGAGCCTGAACCTCATCGGCATAACCGGCGCGGAGTTCATCATGGTCGCGCACGGCTTTCTCGCGGCGCTGACCTTCGCGTTGAGCGGTTACATTTATCAAAAAACCGGCACGCTCCAGATCAGCGAACTCGGCGGGCTGTGCCGGCAATTGCGCTTCATCGGCACGGTGTTGCTCATGGCGGCGATGGCCGGCTGCGGATTGCCGGGATTCGCGAATTTTGTCGGCGAAGCCACGGTGTTCTTCGGCGCGTGGACGGTGTTCCCGCTGGTGACCGGCCTCGCGCTTTGGGGCGCGCTCATCATCGGCGCGGTCTATATGACGCGCGCCATCCGCAATGCCTTGCACGGGCCGTTGCCGGACAAATGGGCGGGTCTGGCCGACGCCGCGAGTCTCTGGCGCAAGCTGCCTTACGCGCTGCTGCTGGCGAGCCTGTTCGTGTTCGGCTGCTTCCCGCGGCTGCTCACGGAAAAAATCACGCCCGACGCGCAAAAGATCGTGAGCCTGGCTGCACCGGCTGAAGCTGCGGCCAAACCGTCGGCCACGATGGTCGCCCAGGCCGGCCTTTCGCCAAACCGCAATCCGCAATCTGCCATCCGCAATTGATGAACGCCTCCCTGACCACTCTCGAAGTCTGCGTAATCGCCCTGGGCATCGTGCTGATGCTGGCGGATTTCTTTGCGACCGCCGAACGGAAGCGTTTTCTGGGCTATGCCGCCATCGCCGCCCTCACCGGCTTGCTCCTGATCAGCTTCAGCGGCAACGGCGTTTGCAGCCTGACGGGAACCGCGTTCAACGGAACGTTCATCGAAGATGCGCTGGCCGTGTATTTCAAACGGTTCTTCCTGGTCGCCGCCATTCTGGTGCTGTTCATGTCCGGCGAATTTTCCGACCGCATTGCCGGTGGCATCTCGGAATACTATTCGCTCATCATCTTTGCCCTGGCGGGAATGTGCTTCGCGGCGTCAGCCAATGACTTCGCCATGCTGTTCGTTTCCATCGAACTGATTACCATCACGTTTTACGTGCTGACCAGCTTCCAGCGCGGCCGGCTGATTTCGCTCGAAGCCGGCGTGAAATATCTGATTCTTGGCGCGCTGTCGTCGGCATTTCTGGTGTTCGGCATCGCGCTGGTGTGGGGCACGACGGGAAAATTAAATTTTACCGAGCTCGCGTCAGTCGCCGCGCAATTTGAAACCAACAAACTTTTCCTCATCGGCGTGCTGTTCGTGCTGGTCGGGCTTGGATTTAAAATTGCGGCGGTGCCCTTCCAGATTTGGGCGCCGGACGTTTATCAGGGCGCACCGACGCCCACCACGGCCTTTCTGGCCGTCGGCTCCAAGGCCGCGGGCTTTGTTCTGTTGCTGCGCGTGCTCTTCACCGCCCTGCCGGCCGTGACGAGGCATTGGGCGGATTTGCTCATCGTGATTTCCGGCATCACCATTCTCTACGGCAACCTGTGCGCGCTGCCCCAACGCAATTTGAAACGGCTGCTGGGCTATTCGAGCATCGCCCACGCGGGCTATCTGTTGCTGGGCGTGGCGGCGTTGAGCGTGAGCGGGCAGGCGGCGCTGCTCTATTACCTGGCCGGTTATCTGTTCACCGTGGTGGCGGCGTTCCTGGTCATTTGCGTCGTGATGCGGCACCTCGACAACGAGGACATTTCGGCACTGGCGGGTTTGAATCAACGCTCGCCGCTGCTGGCCGCCACGATGACGTTTGCCATGGTATCGCTGGCGGGCATTCCGCCGATGGCCGGTTTTTTCGGGAAATTTCTGCTGTTGAAGGCCGTCATCCAGCAGGGGGCGGTGAACCACGGTTATTATTGCCTCGCGTTTACGGCGCTGGCCGGCGTGGTGATTTCGCTTTATTACTATTTCGGTGTGATCCGCGCGATTTACTGGAGCAAAAACGCGCCGGATTTGTCGCCCATCCCCTTGTCCGGACCGGTCAAATTTTCCGTTTGCGTCTGCATCGCCGGCATGTTCTGGCTCGGTTTGTTTCCCAGTGTGGTGCTGGACCTCGCCACGGAAGCGGCCAAATCGCTGGGCATCTGATCACACCACCCGCATCTGGACGGCGTCCACGATTTCCGTGCCGACGGAAATGGCGCCAACAATGACCACGGTCATGCCGCGATGCAACCGGCCCTGTTCAAGCAGCGTTTTTAGCGCCCGTTCAATGGTGTTCTGCGGATTGATGAAATCAAACTCCACCACGAACGGGATGACCCCCCAGCACAGCGTCAGTTCGTTGGCGCGCTTTTCACTGTCGCACAATCCGTAAATCGGCGAATAGCGCGGGCGCATCCAGGCGGCGTAGCGCGCCATATGACCGTGGCGCGTGAACGCGAGCACGGCTTCGGCTTTCAATTCGTTGGCCATGACCACGGCGCTTTTGACCAGCTTTTCACGCGGGCTGGTCAGCTCCGCCAAGTCATGAAATTGCGCGTTGCCGCTGCGTTCGATGCGCTTGGCGATGCGGTCAAAAACCTCGATGCACTTGACCGGATATTTGCCAACCGTGGTCTCGCCGCTGAGCATGATGGCGTCGGCCTCTTCAAAAACCGCGTTGGCCACGTCGGTCACCTCGGCGCGGGTGGGCATTGGCGATTCAATCATGCTCTCGAGCATGTGGGTCGCCACAATGACCGGCTTGCCGTGGCGCAAACAGGTTTTGACGATGCGCCGCTGCACAATGGGCAGTTCTTCGTAGGGGATCTCAATGCCCAGATCACCGCGCGCCACCATGATGGCGTCGGCCTCGCGGACAATGGATTCCAGATTGGCCACCGCCTGCTGGTCCTCGATTTTGGCGATGACCACCGGCGTCGGTTTGCCGTCCTCAAACAGCTCCCGCAGCTGCAACAAATCACGGGCTTCGCGGACAAATGACAGCGCGATAAAATCCACGCCGACCTCCAGGCCGAGCTTCACATCCTTGATGTCCTTGGCCGTGAGCGCGGGCAGGCTGACCTTGACGCCGGGCAGGTTGATGTGGCGCCGGCTGCCGAGCGTGCCGGCGGTAAGCACCTCGCACTCGACCTTGTTGCCGGACTTGGCGAGAACCTTCATTTCAATCGCGCCATTGTCCACGAGCACGACGTCGCCCACGTTGATGTCGTTGACGAAATTCTCGTAATTCACGTCCACCGAATGCTCCTCCAGATCGCGTTCGCCGCGGACGGTGAGGGTGAATTTCTGGCCGGGCTGCAAATCGAGCGGCACGCCGAGGTCGCCGGTGCGGATCGCCGGCCCCTGCGTATCCATCATGACCCCGATGAACTGCCGGCGCGCGGTGGCGGCGGCGCGGATGTCTTTGACCACGCGGCGCACCCAATCGTGCGGCGCGTGCGACATGTTCAGGCGGAAGATGTTGACGCCGGCGTCAATGAGCTTGCCGATCATTTCCGCCGAGTCCGTGGCCGGACCGAGGGTGGAGATGATTTTTGTTCTGCGAACGCTTCCTCGTTGCACGCGCCAAAGCATACGCTGGCGCGGCGCAATTAAAAGTTTTTAATCGGCTTCCGGGAATTCTAATGGCAAATGGGGCTTGCCAGCGCGCGCGCCGGCGGTCATATTAAATGCACGATTTTATGGCAGATGCTGCAAATAAATATCCCGAAAATGTCCCGGGCAAATATTACGTGGACAACCAGTGCATTGACTGCGACCTGTGCCGCGAAACGGCGCCGGACAATTTCAAGCGTAACGACGACGGCGGCTATTCGTTCGTCTACAAACAGCCGGCCTCACCCGACGAGGAAACCCGCTGCAAGGAAGCCAAGGAAGGCTGCCCGGTCGAAGCCATCGGCGACAACGGCGCGTAGCGGTCGTTTGCTGCTCGGAGGGCCAAGTTACACGAGGCCCTATCTTCAAAATGGGACTCGTGTCACTCGTCCCTCCCAAGGGTTTACGCCCGGGGATGAAATTTCCGGTGGATCTCCCGCAGCCGGTTTCCCGTCACGTGCGTGTAAACCTCCGTCGTGCTGATGTTCGCATGGCCGAGCAATTCCTGAATCACCCGCAAATCCGCGCCGTGCTCCAGCAGATGCGTGGCAAAACTGTGCCGCAACATGTGCGGCGTGAGGTTCCGTGAAACCCCGGCGCGCTGCACCCGGTGCTTGATCCGCAGCCACAACGTCACCGCCGCGAACGGCGTGCCGCGTCGCGTCAGAAAAACATTCGCCGGTGATTTGGGCGTGACGAGCTTCGGCCGTCCGATTTGGATGAAACGATTCAGCGCTTCAACGGCCTGCCTGCCCGCCGGCACCACGCGTTCCTTGTTGCCCTTGCCGATGACGTTGATGAACCCGGCGTCGAGATGCAACTGCTCCAGCCGCAGATTTTTCAATTCTGACAAACGCAAACCAGAGGCGTAGGCGAGTTCCAGAATCGCCTGGTCGCATAAACTTTCGGGCGTCTCGGGCAATGCGGGCGTGAGCAACTTGGTGATTTCATCGTTCGTCAGCGCCTTGGGCAAACGTTTCCACCGGCGCGGCAGCGAGAGATTTTCGGCCACGTTGGCCGGCAGCAATCTTTCGTTCTCGGCAAACCGGTAAAGCGCCCGCAACGCGGCGATTTCCAGATAAACGCTCTCGCTGCTCAAACGCTTGGTGGATTCCTTGGGTTCGTCCACCAGCGGACGCTCGCGTTCGTGTTGCAGGAACGCCATCAGATGCTTCAACTCGACCGATTTCCAGTCCGTGAGATTTTGCGTCGCCGACCACGTGGTGAACTTGCCCAGCAGCGCCGCATACGTTTTCGCCGTGTTATCCGATTGTCCGCGCTCGTGGCGCAAATATTGCAAAAAATCTTCGACGAGCGAATTCATCAAAGCTTATTCCCCGTCAACCACTCGTAAGCTTCGAGATATTTAGCCGAGGTCTTGGCGACGACATCGTCCGGAAGTTTCGGACCGGGCGGGGTCTTGTTCCAGTCGAGCGTTTCGAGGTAGTCGCGGACGAATTGTTTGTCGAAGCTCGGCTGGCCACGGCCGGGTTGATACTGGTCGGCGGGCCAGAAACGCGACGAATCCGGCGTCATCACCTCATCGATCAGAATCAATTTTCCGTCGCTCAGGCCGAACTCGAACTTGGTGTCGGCGATGATGATGCCGCGCTGGCGGGCGTAATCGCGTCCCGCCCGGTAAATCTTCAGGCTCAAATCACGCGCCTGCCCGGCCAGTTCGGGGCCCACAATTTTCTGCGCCTGCGCAAACGAAATATTTTCGTCGTGGCCGGCCTCGGCCTTGGTGGACGGCGTGAAAATCGGTTCGGGCAGTTCGGCGGATTCGGTCAGCCCGGCCGGCAGCTGGATGCCACAGACGGTCTGCGTCTGCTTGTATTCCTTCCAACCGCTGCCGGAGAGGTAGCCGCGCACAATGCATTCGATGGCCAGCGGCTTGGCCTTTTTCACAATCATCGAGCGGCGCGCCAGTTGGCCGGCGAACGGCTGGAGATTTTTCGGCAACGGATCGTTTGCCCCGGCCAGCAGATGGTTGGGCACGAGCGACGCAAATTTCTCGAACCAGAAATGTGAAATCTGCGTGAGCACCTCGCCTTTGCGCGGGATGCCGTTGGGCATGATCACGTCGAAGGCGGAAATGCGGTCGCTGGCGACGAGCAGCAGGGCATCGCCGAGATCGAAAATGTCGCGCACCTTGCCGCTGCGCAGTTTTTTTACGCCGGGTAAATCGAGTTGCAGGATGGGTTCGTTTGCCATCGGGGAATTATTAAGTCCAAAATCCAAAGTTCAAAGTCCAAAGTGGCATCGCCGGAGACGAAGTCAGGATTCTCCAGCTTTTCGACGTGAAATTGGGTCACGTTTGAGTCTCGTCACCCCGACTCCGGCATCGTGTGTTTCACGCCGCCGCGGGCTGTATCAGCTTGACCTGCAACGGGATGCTCGCCAGCGACTGGCCGTCCAGCAAAACGTCCACGGAGAACAGGCCGGCTTCGACGAATTTGAGCTGCTGAATGTTGATGATGAAGTTGCGCGTGACGAAGTACACGTCTTCAGGCGTCTCAATGACCACCGGGATTTCCATGGCCGGCATGACCGGGCGGCCGTCGGCGTTGATGAACGTGAGGGTCAGCTTGCGCTGGCCCTCGTCGCCGGCAGCGAAGGTGACCCGCAACGCCACCGCGCATTGCGGATGGACCGCCGGCAACTGCTGCGCGTAAATTGTGTCGAACGCGCCGAGCAGGTTCAGTTTGCCGTTGTCGTCGGTCGCCGCGTCACAGAGAATGGCCACTTGCACGTTCATCGGAACATCAAGCCAGAAATATCACGAATTGACACGAATTTCTTTTCGCGCCTCCAGAAACTGTTTCAACTCCGCCGCCGCCTTGCCGCCGAAACCGGGAATGGCGGCAATTTGTTCCAGTGTTGCTGTTCGCAATCGTTGGACGGACCCAAATTTTTTCAGCAGCGCCGCCTTGCGCGCCTCGCCGATGCCGGGAAATTCGTCCAGCACACTTTCGGAAATGCGCTTGATGCGCAGCTGCGCGTTGTAGCTGTTCGCCACGCGATGACATTCGTCGCGAATCCGCTGGAGCAACTTCACCGCCGGATGCGCCAGCCCCAGCCGCAGCGGCCGGCTTTCGCCCGGCTGATAAATCTCCTCAAACTCCTTGGCCAGCCCGATGATGGGAAGCTTTTCAAGGCCGAGCTTCTTCAACTCCGAACACGCGGCGTTGAGCTGGCCCTTGCCGCCGTCGATCAGGATGAGGTCGGGAAGATTCGTCACATGGGAGGGACGGCGTGCCGCTGTCCCTGAATTTTGGGACGCCGACACGGCGTCCCTCCCAGATTCACGCAACAGCCTCGTGTACCGTCGCTTCACCACTTCCGCCATGCCGGCGAAATCGTCCTGGCCCTCGACGGTCTTGATTTTGAACCGGCGGTAATTCGCGCGGTCGGGCCGGCCATTTTTGAAACTCACCAGCGACGCCACCGCAAACGTGCCGCTGATGTTGGAAATGTCGAAACCCTCAATCCGCTGCGGCGGCTCCCGCAAACCGAGCACCGTCGCCAGTTCCGCCAGATCGTTCTTCGGATTGATGGACAGCGGCAGCGTGTACGGGACGCGCTCAAATTTCCGTTCCTTCTTCGTTGTTTCCTTCAGGTCGCGGATGAGGTCGCGCAGGCCGGCGGCCTTTTCGTAATCCTGCGCGAGCGCCGCCTTCTTCATTTCGACCTGCAGCTGCTCCTTCATTTCGGCGCATTGGCCGGCGAGGAAATCGCACGCGGCGTTCACCTGTTCCAGATATTGTTCGCGGGTGACATTGCCGATGCACGGCGCGGTGCAGTGTTTCAAATGCGCGTAGAGGCAATGCTTGTAATCGCTCTCGCCCGGCGTGAACACGCGGCAGCCACGCAGATTGAACTGCCGCCGCACCAGCGCCAGCGTGTTGCGCAGCGCGCCCGAATTCGAGAACGGCCCGAAATACCGCGCCCCGTCGTCCTTCCGCAGCCGCGTGAAGGCGAAGTTCGGGATCGGGTCGTTCAAATTCACCTTGAGCATCAGGAACCGCTTGTCATCGCGGAAACTGATGTTGTAGCGCGGATGGAATTCCTTGATGAGTTTGCCTTCGAGCAGGAACGCCTCCGGCTCGGTGCGGACGACGTGGAAATCGAAATCACAAATCGCCTCGACCAGCGCGTTGAATTTCAGGTCCCAGCCCAGCCGGCGTGACGGATGGAAATACTGGCTCACGCGCTTGCGCAGGTCGCGCGCCTTGCCGACATAAATGACCGTGCCAAACCGGTCCTTCATCAGATAAATGCCCGGCTTGTGGGGTAAGGAACCCAGTTTTTTGCGGATGGCTTCGGTCGCAGGCACGGGGGAATTTCAACGCAAAGGCGCAAAGGCGCAAAGGGAAAATTATCTTCGGCCACCGATCGCCACGACCAAACCCGGATTTTCCAAACTGAAAACTGCCGCGATGCTATTCCGGCTTTGGACTTTTTGCCATGTGCCGGTGGACAAAGAAGTAATAAAGTCCGCCCAGCACCAGCGCCGCGCCGCCCAGCCAGAGCGCCACATGCCGCATTTCGCCGTGCATGAGCTGTTCATCCTGGCCGGCCTTGACGCCAACGTAACAAAGCACCGAACACCAGGTCGCCGCGCCCAGCACCGTAAAAATGGAAAATTTCAGGTAATCCATCCGGGCAACGCCGGCGGGGATGCCGACGAGCTGCCGCGCCCCCGGCAACAATCGCGCGACGAACACGCCCATCGGACCGTAGTGGGACATCCAGCGTTCGCTTTTTTCAATTTTGTCCGGCGGCATCAAAATATACCGGCCGTACCGCACGAGCAGCGGGCGGCCGGCCACACGCGACAGCCAATACATGATGGTGGCGCCCAGCCACGAACCGAGTGTGCCGGCGGCGACCAGACCGATTTCCGCCGGCCAGCCGACCAAATGAAGGTTGAAGAGGTTTAATCCTTCAAACCAGGCCAGGTAAGCCGCCGGCGGCATGATGGCTTCGGCGGGAATCGGCAGGACGGAGCTTTCCATGGTCATCAGCAGCACGATGACCGGGAAACCGGCGGTCTTGAGTGTGGCGAGATACCAGGTCAGCAGCGGCTGGAAAATGGATTTGAGCATCGGGTGTTAAAAATGAGTCCGCTAATTACGCGAATTGGCACGAATTGGAAAGGCGCAAATTGTTTTGGTGCCATGACTTGATAGTAGGGCACGACGTAAGGAGTGCTGGTGCCAACGACTCGTTACCTCGTCGCCTACCAAATCCGGACACTACCGTTATTTCGGCGGATGCGCGTAGTAATTCTGAATTTCCGCCGGCGACGCCGGCTGCGGCCAGACCCAGTCAAGCGCATGAGGAATTTGCCAATAATAGATTGAAGACTTGAAATTTTTTTCCAGTGCCGGATTACCGCCGTCGTCCTGGCCGTTTTCGCCGACGGAATAAAGCAAAAATGTCCCGTCGGCATTCCGCCGGTAACGCAATGGACAACCGTCCACCGGATCGAGCGGAACTTTGGGAAGAAATTCGGGAACCAGCGAATTCAAATCTGGTGGATAAGTTCCATGTTTGAGTTGATATCGTTTCAAAGCGGTGGCTGCAACGACAACTTGCTTGGTTGTTTCAGCCATCATTACTCTGTTAAGAACAAAACTTAAAGGTGTCACTGATGCAGAAAGCATTCTGTGCATATCCATATCTTGGCCGAACATTACCTCCCACCCGCTGCCAAATGCACCGATCCGTAAGATTTCTAATTCCTTTTTTTGATCCTCAATTGGCTTTAGAAATGAACCATTTGTCTCGGCAGAATGCGTTGCTGCCAGTGATAGTTGATAGCCTTTAAGCATTTGAAGTTCGTCGGGATAAGACCACCAGTATCGCCACAGAAGCACCTTGGTCGCAATGTTGACCCTCCGTAACGCGGTTGCTCCCTGATCAAAGAATCCCGGTGCGGATACGTCAGGCTCCAGGAAATGTTGGAGTTCTAAACCGCAATTCCGCCATTTATCAGCATTCATGCACCCCATCAAGCGTTCCATCTCCAGTGCATTTTCCTCGCCCCGAACAAAATCCAAACCCATCCAATCGTTTTGCAGCTCGGCTAGTTGCCCGTCGGTCACGTTTGTAGATTGGAGAACCTCCCAATTGACGGTCAGAGCGATATTGGCGATTGCAATGCGAACGAGTTCGGAAATGACAAGGCGCTCATCACGCAATGCTTTTGAAAGCGCAAGCATGGCATGAAGGTTTTCCACGGCGGAGGCTGTATCGCCGCGTCGCAGACCACAGATCGCGGCAGTTTCCAACCATTGAGCTGCTCGTTTTGATTCAGGGAGATAGAGATTGGTAAAATCAAGATCGGTAACTCCCTTTTCATATTTGATGTGAAAATCAAAATCCGGCCTGGCAATAATCTGTTGAAGCAAGGCAAAAGATTGAGTGTTCTGGTCGACCGCCGCCTCCACGCTTTCCCAAGAATTTGTGCCATCGCTGTCACGAATGTCCGGTTGCCACCAACGAACCATCGCCTTACCCGCTGCGATCATCCCCATGCCGTAAGCATAATTTGTGTAGCCCAAATGTGTGTCCGCATCAATGAGCGCAGCCGCCCTGCGAAAAGTGTCGGCGCCGTTTTGGTCCGGCGGCACCGGCGGTGGAATCACCTGCGGCAATTCCATTGGTTCGCCTTGGGCCTTGAGTTGGGCAATGTAAGCCTCCGTCGCAGCGCGCAGTTGATAATGGCGAATGACCGGAACGAGAATCGCCACGCCAAGCATGATTCCCAAGGCGATCAAAGTTTTCCGGCGGCGGCTCATTTGATTTGGGAGTTAAGACAGAATTTACAGAATTATCGAAATTTTGAAACCGCGAATTCAATTCTGAAAATTCGGTTCATTCTGTCTCAAGTTTTCAAAAAATAATTCCGCTGTTTTTCACTGATGGCCATACCCAGCTTTTCCATCACGGCCAGCATGTCTTCCCAGACCTTGCGTTTCTCGCTCATGGCCTGGTTCCGCAGCAGATAGGCCGGATGATACGTGGGCATGAGCGGGATGCCGCGGTAGGTCTTCCAGGTCCCACGCAGTTTGGTGATGCCGATGGTCTTGCCCAGCAACCCTTCCACCGCCGTCGCCCCGAGCGCGACAATGACCTTGGGCCCGATCAAATCAATCTGCTCGTGCAGATATGGAATGCACGTGGTCATCTCGTCGGCGGTCGGTTTGCGGTTGCCGGCGGACTGGCCGGGCGTGTCGGGCCGGCATTTCAAAATGTTGCCGATGTAAACGTCCGCGCGGCTCAGGCCCGTCGCCTGGATGATTTTGGTCAACAACTGGCCGGCCCGGCCGACGAAGGGCTCGGCCTGTTCGTCTTCGTCCGCCCCCGGCGCCTCGCCGACGAACATGAGTTGCGCGTCAATGCTGCCGATGCCGAACACGACGTTTTTGCGGGACGACGCGAGGTGCGGGCATTTCACGCAGGCCAGCGCGCGCGCGCGCAGGGCGGCGAATGCGGCGGCCTTCCCAGGTGACGGGGGAGTTTCAAGCCTCAAGTTTTCAGTTTTCAGTTCCGGCGTCGTTTGCGGCTGAACACTTGAAACTTGAGGCTGAAAACTATTGGTCGGCGGCTGCGCCAGGGCACGGAGCGTTTCAGGGGAAACGTCGACGTGACGCACACCTTGCGTCTTCAAACCCTCCAGATGCTGGATGGTTGCGTCTAGCAGTTGGTGATAAGCGGAGGACATCAATGGTTGGGAATTTGTTTTTTGGCCGTCCGGCCATACCAGATTCCGGAAACGATGAAAACGATACCGCAAGCGGCTGTGAAATAAATCAGAAACGGCAGCGGCAGGACAAAATACGCGGCCACGGCTGCGCCCAGCGACAGGCCGCCGCACAAATAACAGTAAAACGCGCTGGCCTGGGCGTTTTGGACGCTCTTTTGCAGCAACCATTGCAGAACCTGGTCGTTTCGGGACAGCGCCGCCGCGCATTCAGGGGAACAGACCAGACGCCGGGTTTCGGACGGCCTGGCGCAGCCGGCACACAAAGCCCGGCCGCAATAGGCGCAAATGCCGATTGCTTCGGCCTGATGTTCGGCACATTTCACGGAGGGAAATTGCGCCATTGGCCAGGGCAATGCAATCTGAAGCTTGCGACCGGCGGCAAAAGGCGGCAACGTTTTGCCGTGAACCTCGAGGACCATTTGGGCGACATCATCGGCAAGGCGCGGGCGATGAGCGGCGTATCGGCCGCGCGGGCCGCGAGCGCTGCCGGAATTTCCGGGGCGGAACTGGCGGCGCTGGAAGAGACCGGCCAGACCGGCACCCCCCCCGACCTGGTCGCACTCGCCCGGCTTATTGGGTTGGATCCGGACAAACTGGAAGGCATCGCCCGGGGCTGGCGGCCGGCGGAAAAGGATTTGAGCGTCTGGCGGGAACTGCGCGTGCTCACGACCGCCGGGGAGGGCATGACGGTGAACAGCTATCTGGTTTGGGACGAGGCCACGCGCGACGCGGCGTTGTTTGACACCGGTTTTGACGCAAAGCCGGTTTTGGATGGCATCGCCGGAAACCAGCTTCAGCTCCGGCACGTTTTCATCACGCACACGCATTACGACCACGTCGAGGCCCTGCCGGAAATCCGCGCGGCGTTTCCCGGGACGCGGTTGCATTCCGGCTCCAAGGCCGCGCCGGTGGACCAGCGCAACAAGCCGAACGAAATCGTTCACCTGGGCGGTTTGCGCATCACCCATCGCGAAACCCCCGGGCACGCCGGGGACGGCGTGACCTACATCGTGGGCAACTGGCAGGATGACGCACCGCACGTGGCGATGGTCGGAGACGCGATTTTCGCCGGTTCGATGGGCAACGGCAATGGCGCGTGGGACTTGGCGAAACAGAAAGTGAAGGAACAAATTTTGTCGTTGCCGCCGGAAACCTTGATTTGCCCCGGGCACGGTCCGTTGACAACGGTGGCGGAGGAAAAGCGGCACAATCCATTTTTCTGATTTATGGCCAACCCCATCTTTCGTCCGAGCGTTGAAGGCGCTCAGCCTGGCAGCCATTCAAAGCCATGCTGCCGGGGGTTGCGAACGAAAACCGCGCCGCTGATGGTTGAAGCCGAAAGCGCCCGGCGCAACCTCGCCGCCCGGGGCGGGAACGGCATGCAATGCGCGCGCAATCAACCTGGTTTCCCGATCGCCACCGGTTCGTTGAAGGCAGGAACAGCCGCACAAAACTCCCTGGGCACATATTCCCGGCCATGAACACACAAAACCGCAAATTGACCGACCGAACAATTGTGCAATTTTTCATTGTTATCGTCGGCATTATCCTTGGGCAAGTGGTGCTTTACGGGCCCTCCCTGGCTGGACAAAAAATTCTGCTGCCGTTGGATATTCTCACCCACCCGGGCACTTACATTCCTCAGACTCCGGAAACGGCGAAGATCGTGCCCCACGACATGATCCTGTCCGATTTGGTCTTTCAACTTGAACCCGCGCGACGATTTGCAATTTCGGAAATTCATCAAGGTCGTTTCCCTCTATGGGCGCCCTATGAATACGGAGCCGTTCCCTTCATCTGGCCGAAATATTCGCCGTTTATGCTCCTGGCCTGTTGCACCCAGTCGCCGGTGATCCTTGCCTGGGTGCAACTTGTCGCGGCGCTGGTCGGGGGCATTGGAATGTTCTGCTTTTGCCGGAAATCATTGCATGTCGGTTTTTGGCCGGCGACGGTCTGTGCCTGGTGTTATCCTTTGACGGCTTTTTTTATTCTCTGGCAGGGTTATTTCACAGCTTTGGCGGTTTATTGGCTGCCGTGGATTTTTTTGTCCGTTGATAAAACGGTCCGCAAGGAAGGTTCACTGGCCCCAATCGGTTTGGCCATCGTAACGTTTCTGGTCCTGACCAGCGGTCAAATTGACACTTCCGGTCAAGTTCTTTTGGGTTCCGGGTTTTATGGCATTTGGTGCTGGTGGGACGCATATCCCGGCAACTGGTTTCATCGGAAAGCACGATCCGCCATCGTGATGTTGATGCTCGGCTGGGGCCTGGGGTTTTTGCTCGCGGCTCCGGACCTGCTGCCCCTGCTGGAATACGCCAAAACCGGTTCCCGGATGATGCATCGCAGTGCCGGAAAGGAAGAACGCCCGCCGGTGGGATTGGCCGCGCTGCCGCAGGTGGTGCTGCCGGACATCTATGGCACCAGTGAAACGGACAGCGCATTTCTCTCCCCCATGCGCAAGGGCAATCTCCTGGAGGGCAATCTCCTGGAAAGCGCATCCGCCGCGTACGCCGGGGTTCTGGCCACGTTGCTGGCCGCGCCCCTGGCGTGGTGCAACCGGCGTTACCGCGCCATGAATCTGTTCTGGCTCTTTTCCGCCGGCCTGGGTTTAAGCTGGTGTTTGAAAATTCCGGGCGCCGTTGATTTGTTGCGTCTGCCCGGACTGAATTTGATGTCTCACAACCGGCTGACGTTCCTGACCGCTTTTGCCATCCTTTCCCTGACCGCCATCGGTCTCGAAAACCTTTTGAGCGGCGCTGTGCGGCGACGGTGGTGGTTCTGGTTGCCGGCGGGTTTGCTGGCCGGCCTGGGCGCGTGGTGCCTTTACCGCAGCGTTGTTTTGCCGGAACCCATCTCCAATGATGCAAATTTTGCCGGCTACTGGCTGAAGATATTCGGTTTTGTTCCCGCCATGCTGAATGTGCATCCGGTTCAAGCCTGGTTCATCCGTCACTTCACCGTCACGGCGGAATTCTGCCTGGTCGGTTTTGCCGGCTGGTTGCTGGTCTGGTTTCAGGGAGCCAAACGGTTCTTTTCGTTTCCATTACTCGCCATTTTTCTGGTCGGAGATTTGTTGTGGTTTGATCACAATCGCAGCGCCCAATGCGATCCGGCGCTATACTACCCAGGAATTCCGGTGTTGGAACAAGTAGCCCGGTCTGTTCCCGGGCGCGTTATCGGCGTCGATTGTTTGCCGGCACCGATCGTTACGATGGCCGGTCTGAACGATATCAGGGGGGATGACGGGGTGGAGCCGGCGCGCATGGTGGAACTTTTGAAAACAGCCGCTGCACCCGGACCAGAACCTTCCTATGCGGTGGTTCAATATCTGGCTCCGAAAGGAGTTATTCTACCGCCAAACACAATCCGTCTCACACCCGTCCTGGATATGCTGGATGTGCGCTATCTTATTTTCCGTGGTGACCCTCCTCCGAATATTCATCCCCTTTTCCTGGGAAATGACTATTGGGTTCTGGTGAATTCGAATGCCCTGCCGCGCGTTTTCGTCCCCCAATCCGTCAAAACCCTTTCCAACGACTCCGACCAACTGATAAAAATGGCCGGTTTGCAAATTCCGGCGGCCACATCCGACCCATCCGATGACCGTGCCGAACTGGCCGCATTGGCCGATCCGCAATTCAATCCCGGCGACGTCGCCTATGTTGAATCAGCGGTTGACTTGCCGGCTTCGTGTCGCGGCAGGGCACAAATCACAAACGAAATACCAACCCGCATCATGATCTCCGTGCATATGGAAACGCCGGGTTTGGTGGTGCTGGCCGACAATTGGAACCAGGGCTGGCGGGCCTATTGGAATGGCAGATCCGTGCCGGTGCTCCGAACCAACTACGCCATCCGCGGCGTGGTGGTGCCCGCCGGAAATGGAACTTTGGAATTTGTTTATAGACCTGCAAGCCTGATCCTGGGGCTGGGGCTGGCCGGCTTGGCCATAATTATTTTGTCAGCTTGGATGATCCGCAACCAAATGCGGATAACGGATTCCCAACCCCACGCAGCCGGAACCAAGGGATTGTGACAGAACTGATATGCGCCTGACGCGGAATAATTCAGTTTACCTGCCCGTGAGAACCGGATTCCGGCAACTCATGATCAGATGAGTATAAGGTATCCGCAACAGGTCGTGTCTGAGACAAGGTTCCACTTTTGCAAAGTGTGCCGAGGCCAACTTCAGGTAATCTTCCTGTCGACGGACAAATTTCCCACGATCTCGTGACAGCAACCAACGCGTTACGCGCGACTGTTCAGGGACATAACATCCGTCGTAGGTAATCAGGCGTCCGGTGGGGAGCATAGCCCGGCGTGCCAGATCAAACAACCGGCCGGCTTGCGTGTCGTCCAAATGGTGTATCACACCCGTGGCCAGAACCAGGTCGAAACTGCCCTGTTCCTCCTCAATCGAAGCCAGGCCGACGTCACCGCACAGAAATCTCCCCCGGGATCCGAACCGCCGCGTTGCCGAACGGATATAGGCAGGACTTATGTCCAGCCCCGTGTAATTGACCTTCGGCAGGTAATCCAAAACATCCGCCGGCCCGCAACCGATATCGAAAACCTTTTCCCCGGGAACCGGTTTTACATAATCAGCCAGATAAGTCTTCCACGCAGACTCACCCCCAACCATCCACCGGAAGCAGCGGTAACCGGCCGGAATTTTCAAAACCCACGAAAGTCGATTAACCATGTTCATGGCCGGAATTGCCGCAACGCCGCAATGCCGCTGTAAACCGGCGCCCCCACCGAGATAAAGCGGGCCGTTTTCAATCCAGTGTCCATTGAGTTCTCAATGCACCAGGCCGAAGGCTTTGTCACGTCAAAAACCATTCGCGGTGATGTGGTGTTGGCGGAAATGTGACGCTGGAAGTTTGTCTTCAAACCGACGGGCGGGGTTCTTGGTTTGTGGTTGCCGGCTTTGCCACAATCTCGCTGACCGGCTGGCGGGTGATGGTCAGAATGCGGATTCGGCAAACCACCCCCGTTATTGTCCCGGCCACGGCTCGCTGATGACGGTTGCAGCAGATTGGGTTCAATCCAATTAAAATTGCAAATTGACCCGTTCCCTTGCGGCTGGTAGTCTTTCTCTCCGTTCCAACGGGATTTTTATGAGACATACCATTTCAGTTTTGGTGGAGAACAAATTCGGCGTGCTCACGCGGGTGGCCGGACTGTTCAGCGGCCGCGGCTACAATATTGACACGCTCAACGTCGGTCCAACGCAGGACCCCAAGACGTCGCGCATGACCATCGTGACGCACGGCGACGAGGCCACGCTCGAGCAGATCGTCAAGCAGCTCAACAAGCTGCCGGACGTCATCCAGGTGCAGGATTTCCACGAGGGCGAATGCGTGGACCGCGAACTGGTGCTCATGAAGGTGGCGGTGGATTCCAAGTCGCGCGCCGAGGTCATGCAAATCACGGACATTTTCCGCGCCAAAATCGTGGACGTGCAGCCGAAAAGCCTCTCCATCGAAATCACCGGCAGCGAAAGCAAGGTGGAAAAATTCGTGGCCTTGATGGGCACGTTCGGCGTGTCGGAAATCACGCGCACCGGCAAGGTGGCGATGCCGCGGAAGTAACGGTCCAGAGCCGAAAACCACCCGAAGTTTTTCGCCCTTTCAACCCTCAACTCTCAATCAACGAAAATGCCTGCAAAAGTCTATACGGACAAGGACGCCGATCTCGGCGTGTTGCGAAACAAAACGCTCGCCGTGCTCGGCTTCGGCTCCCAGGGGCACGCCCACGCGCTCAATCTCAAGGACAGCGGCTGCCACGTCATCATCGGACTTTACGAGGGCAGCAAGTCCATTCCGGTTGCCCAGGAAAAAGGGTTCAAGGTTTATCCGACGGCGGAAGCGGTCCGGCGCGCCGATGTGATTTTTGTCGCTTTGCCGGACACGAAACAGGCAAAGGTTTACGAGCGGGACATCGCCCCGAATCTGACGAAGGGCAAGACGCTGTTGTTCTCGCACGGCTTCTCGATTCATTTCAAAACCGTTGTGCCCCCGAAGAACGTGGACGTGATTCTGGTCGCGCCGAAGGGGCCGGGACACATCGTCCGCCGCCAGTACACCGAGGGCAAGGGCGTCCCGGCGTTGATCGGCATTTATCAAAATCCCAGCGGCCGGGCGAAACAGGTCGCGCTCGCATGGACGAAAGGCATCGGGGCCACGCGCGCCGGCGTGCTGCAAACGTCGTTCAAGGAGGAAACCGAGACGGATTTGTTTGGCGAACAAACGGTGCTCTGCGGCGGCTTGAGCGCAATGGTGCAGGCGGGTTACGAAACGCTCGTCGAGGCGGGTTACCAGCCGGAGATGGCTTATTTCGAGTGCCTGCACGAATTGAAGCTCATCGCGGATTTGATGAACGAAGCGGGCATCAGCGGCATGCGTTTTTCCATTTCTGAAACCGCCAAGTGGGGCGACGTTTCTGTCGGCCCAAAAATCATTGACGCCGGTGTGAAAAAGCGGATGCAGGCGGCGCTCAAGGACATCCAATCCGGCAAATTCGCCCGGGGCTGGATTGCCGAATACAAGGGCGGCTACAAAAGGTACAACGCACTGCTCAAGCGGGGTGAAAAGCATTCCATCGAAAAGGTCGGCGCGCGGCTGCGCGGCCTGATGCCGTGGATGAAGAAGCGGCAAATCAAAGGCGCCCAGGCGGCTTACTAACTGGCGGGTCCGGCCTGGCGGCGCGCAAGTTGCTGCCCTTGACCTTTTAAGGGCAACTTTCCATTGAAATGGGTGTTAACTGGAGGAAAAGCGGCCTTGGGAACATGAATCTTTTCGGAAAAATCGCGGTTTGTTTCGTGGGCAGCCTGGCATTGAATACCGGCCTGGGCGCGGACACTCCTTACGTGCCGATTGTCGAACGCAATATTTTTGGCCTGAACCCGCCGCAAGTTGTCGCCCCAACGGCTCCTGAACCACCGTCAACCATCACCCTCAATGGCATCATGACCATCTTTGGCACCCCTCAGGCGCTCTTGAAAGTGGCCGTCCCACCACGGCCACCGGAACCGGCCAAAGAGGAGTCCTTGATTCTTGGCGAAGGCGAGCGGCAGGATGACATCGAAGTGACGCACATTGACCAAAAAGCCGGGGTGGTGACTTTCAACAACCACGGTGTCGTGCAGGAAATCCCACTGGTCAAGGCACCCCCCATCACCACTCCCACGCCCGTCGTCATGAATTCCAGCTTCGCCCCCCCCGGCAGTGGCCCAGGCCAGAGTCCCAACATGGGAAATTCCAGTAGTCCGCCGGCACAACCGCAACCTTCACCGGAAGAGCAAATGATCATGATTGCCGCGCAACATGCCAAGGCCCAGCAAGCGGGTGATCCCATGGCCAGAATCTTCCCGCCCACGCCATTGGATGAAGCGGCCGGCATCACGCCCCCATCGGACAGTTCGCCCACACCATAGCCATCCCTGGTTCAACCGCCCAGTGAACCCGGATCGCCGACGTCGCCCTTGTTGAAATCCACATAAGCCTCCGTCAAATCGGCCGCGTAAATCACCGCGCTGCCCCCGCCCAGATTCAAGTGGATGTGCAAATCAAATTCCCTGGGCGCCACGGCGGCGCAAAGTTGCTTGAACGTCGCCTTCGTTGGCTGACCACGCTTGAGGCTCCATAGAATTTTTCCGCGGCCGGCTCGTCGCGCCGAAGCGTCAGACGCGAAGGTGGAGCGATAGCCGATGTCCACTTTTTCTTCGACGATCCTGGCGGAGGAATAGCCCAGCGCATCAATGATGCGGCCCCAGTTTGGGTCACCGCCGTGCCAGCTCGTTTTCACCAGCGCACTGTTGGCCACCGCCCGGGCGGCCGCATCGGCTTCAACCACAGACCTTGCGCCGTTCACGCGCACGGTCACCACCCGATGAACCCCCTCGCCGTCACGCACAATCATTTTTGCCAGTTCCAGACAAACGTGATTCAGCGCCGCTTGAAACCTTCTGACTTCTGACTTCTGACTTCTGACTTCTGGATTTCCCGCCAGTCCATTCGCCAGCACCAACACCGTGTCGTTGGTACTCATGTCGCCGTCCACCGTGATGCGATTGAAACTTTGCGCAACGGCTTCATTCAACGCGGATTGCAACGCCCCGGCTTTAATCGCGGCGTCCGTGGTGAGAAAACAAAGCATGGTCGCATGAAGCCCGGCGGGCGCCAACGCCGCCGGGCGCGCACCGGTGGCGCTCATCCCGGGTTGAATCATGCCCGCCCCCTTGCAGATGCCGCCCACGCGAACCGTTTTTCCGCCGAGTTTGAACTCAACCGCAATCTGCTTGGACCGCGTGTCACTCGTCATAATCGCTTCAGCGGCTTGAGCCGCGTGACGCGACGAATCCCCCAAAAGCTTTGCGGCTTCAAATATTCCCCGTTTTATATTCGCCAGCGGCAGGGTGACCCCGATCCGCCCCGTCGAGCCGACCAGGACGTGTTCCGCTGAAATCTTGTCGCGCCGGTTTGTGGCCGCCGTTACAGCCTGGGCGGCAATTTCCGTCATTTCGTGCGCGTCGCGCAAACCTTGTTTGCCGGTGCAGGCATTGGCATTGCCGGAATTGGCGACAATCACCTGCGCCCGGTGATTTTTCACACACGCCATGCAGAGTTTGACCGGCGCGGCGCAGATCTGATTGGTCGTGAACAGGCCGGCAACGGTGGCCGGCACTTCGGAAACAATGAGCGCCAGATCCCGTTTTTTGCCCTTCTCCGAGCCTTTTCCCGTGCCCAGCCGCTTGATGTCACAAAACACGCCGCCGGCCAGAAAGCCCCGTGGCGCAACAATGGAACCCGGAATTTCCTTGAATGATTTTTTGCTCATTGCCGGAAGCGAATTTGCGGAAGGCGGCCGGGGTTTTCAAACTTTTACCGCGTCAATTTCCAGCCGCACCATCCGGACGTGAACCTTTCCATCCGCGCCCGGCGGATGTCTGGCGAGATAGCGGGCGGTGACGGCGGCGATGAATTCCCCGCGTAAATCCTCCGGCACCCGCTGCGCATAGGGCAGCCACGTGGTGCGCAGCCAGGCGGCAAAACCATCCCGCCCGGCATAAGTCGCATCCTTCGGCGCCAGTTGGACGCCCCGCGTTTTGAAACCAAAGCGCGGCAGCCATTTTTCGTAATCTTCGGGCGAATAAAAAAAATACGGCTTTTCCATTCCCCGGAAAAAACCGCGCCAGCGTTTGAGCCGCAGTTCCGGGCGCAACGCCACAAACACGTCCTGCGCGTTGCCCCGGCCGCCGCAGGAAACGATCAGCCGTCCACCGGAACGCAGGCCCGCCGCCGCGCCGCGCAAAAAGGCCTGGTGGTCATCCACCCAGTGCAACGCCGCGTTGGAAAAAATCAGGTCGAATTGCCGGTCAAACCGGATCCGGCGCGCATCCATGACGTGAAATTCCAGATTGGGACACTGGCTTCGCGGAAAGGCCGTTCGCGCGAACTCAATCATCTGCGGCGAAGCGTCAATCCCGGTGGCCGAGCCGCAGGGCAGCGCGCGGGCGATCTCCGCAGTGACCTTCCCGTCGCCGCAGCCGGCGTCGAGGATGTGTTCGCGGCCGCCCAACTCGAGTTTGGCGATCAGTTCGCGCGCCCAGGCGTGCTGCGCCGCGGAATTGGCCGCGTAATCGGCCGCGTTCCACGTCACCGGTTGGGCTGGTTTGGATTTCGAAGGTGCGACACGCATTTCAACGGTTACAAAAGGAACCGGGCCAGACTGAAGTAAAACAGCAGCGTAAAAATATCGGTCAACGCCAGCGTGACCGGCCCGGCGGCGATTTTGGGATCCAGTTTCAGGGCGTGGAGCAGGGCCGGGACGCTTAATCCAGCCAGGCACGCGGCGCATAAGGAAACCGCGACGCTCAAGCCGATGACCACCGCAGGCATTCCCTCCCCGCGCCAGGCCAATACCACCAGGCCGACGATCAAACCGCACACCGCGCCCAGGAACAGCGCGGTGATCGCCTCCCGGCGCAACGCGCGGAGATACCAGCGCCAGCCCGGCCGGGTCGCGTGCAGCGCCTGGATGGTGACGGTCATGGATTGGATGCTGACGCTTTCACCCAGACCCAGAATCATGGTCAAAAAAAACGCCAGCACCAGGCTTTTGGCCAGGGTCAGTTGAAAAAAACCCGCGAGCAGGGCGCAGGCCGTGCCGCTGACGATGGTGGTCAGCAACCAGGGGAACCGGAATCGAAATGCGCGCAGCGGCGACGCATCGCGCACCGATGACACCCGAAAACCGATGGTCTCGAAGACTTCATCCATTTGTTTGCGCTCGGCGATGTCGAAGACTTCATCGGTCAACAACCCCACATCCACGACCCCGACCAGGCGGTGTTCCGCGTCAATCAAGGGAAAGGCGAAAAATTTATGCAGCGCAAAGCATTCGCACGCGTCAAACACGGTGGCCGTATGCGGAATGGCGACGACATTGCGAATCATCAATTCACCCAATTTTTGTCCCAGCTGCGCGACGAGCAGCCGGCGGGTCGGCACCACGCCGGCAAGCCGGCCGGCCTCGTCCACGACGTAAAAATAAATGACCTTCTCGCCGATCCCACGGCTGCGAATGTCCGCCAGCGCCTGATCCACGGTCATTTCCTGCGCCAGCGTTGTGAAATCCCGGCGCGCAAACGGCAGCACCGGTTCGTTCAAGTGCTCGGAAATTGGCTTGGACGAAGTCACGTTGAAGTCAGGCCAGCCCGGCGGTCTCGGGCCAGCCGCACAAAAGGTTCAGGCTTTGCACGGCCTGGCCGCTCGCGCCCTTGACCAGATTGTCCTCCGCGCTCATAACGACCAGCCGTCCCGTGCGTGGATCGAGCCGCCAGGCGATTTCGATGACGTTCGTGCCCACAACATTTTTGGTGTCAGGCAAGGCCTTGCCTTCGAGCAACCGGACAAACGGTTCCCGGCCATAGGCCTTCACGTAACACGCGGAAATGTTCTCCTCCGTCAACTTTCCCGCCGGCTCAAGATAAAGCGTCGTCAAAATGCCCCGGTTCACCGGAATCAAATGCGGTGTGAACTGGACGACGACCTTCGTGTCCGCGGCCAGCGAAAGTTGTTCCTCGATTTCCGACAGATGTCGGTGCTTGGGCAGGCCGTAGGGCCGGACGCTTTCGTTGCATTCGCAGAACAGATAATCCGCCTCCGCCTTCCGGCCCGCGCCGCTCACGCCGCTCAACGAATCGGCGATGATGCCCGCCGGCTGGATCAGACCCGCCTTGAGCAGGGGAATGGCCGGCAGCAGGATGCTGGTGGGATAACACCCCGGCGACGCAACCAGCGACGCTGTTTTGATTTGCTCGCGGTAAATTTCCGGCAGGCCGTAAACGGCGCCGGCCAGCAAATCGGGCGCCGGGTGGTCGTGCGCGTAAAACTCCCGGTAAATTTCCGGGCTCTTGAGCCGGAAATCCGCGCTGAGGTCAATCACGAGGCAGCCGGCATCGAGCAACGGCACGGCGTATTCGGCGGCAACCCCGTGCGGCAACGCGAGCAAGACCACCTCCGCCTGTTTCGCCAGCAGCCCGGCGTTGGGCTCGGTGAACCGGAGCGTTTTCGATTTCGGGTGGCTGGCGAACTTCGGAAAAACCTGCGCCAGCGTCTGGCCGGCATTCTGGCGCGAGGTCACGGCCACCAGTTCCGCGTGGGGATGATGCAGCAGCAACCGGACGAGTTCCTCGCCGGAGTAACCGGACGCGCCGATGACGGCGACTTTCTTGGTTTTCATATTGCCTTTCTTTTTTTACCGCAGAGACGCAAAGACGCAGAGAAAATTCTTCAAATAAAAAACCCCGCCGGTTTTGCCAGCGGGGTTGGGAAATTTCCAGTGCGATCAACGTTTTGAATATTGGAAACGTTTGCGCGCCCCCGGCTGGCCGTATTTTTTGCGTTCACGCATGCGCGGGTCCCGTGTCAGCAACCCCTCGGCCTTGAGCGCGGGCCGCAGGGCGGCGTCGGCGGAAATCAGCGCCCGGGCAATTCCGTGCCGCACCGCATCCGCCTGGCCGTTGGGCCCGCCGCCGGCGACATTCACCCGCACGTCAAACTTTTCGGCCATGCCGGTGACCGTCAACGGCAGGGTCGCCTGGGAGCGCTGGGTTTCGAGCACGAAATAATTGTCAAACGCCCGGCCATTGACGGTGATTTTCCCGTTGCCGGACGCGAGGCGAACCCGGGCCACGGCGGTCTTGCGCCGGCCGGTGCCTAAAAATTCGGTTTTGGTTTCGGTTGCCATATGTCAATCAGGCCGCCGCCTTGAGCGGTTCGGGCTTTTGCGCGGCGTGCGGATGTTTCGGACCTTTGAACACCTTCAGCTTGGTCAACAACTGGCTGCCCAGCCGATTTTTCGGAATCATGCCCTTCACCGCGTGCAGCACGAGTTTTTCCGGATGCCGCGCGCGAATTTGCGCCACGCTCGTGTACTTCTCGCCGCCCTTCCAGCCGGAATAGGTCATGAACTCCTTGTCCGTCTCCTTCTTGCCGGTCAGCCGGACCTTTTCGGCGTTGATGACAACGACAAAGTCGCCGGCATCGAGGTGCGGGGTGTAAACGGGCTTGTTCTTGCCGCGTAAAATATCGGCAACCTGCGCGGCCAGTCGTCCGAGCACGGCGCCGTCGGCGTCAATGACGTGCCACTTACGCTGGTCCAAATTCACTTTGGGCAAATGTGTTTTCATCTCAAAACCAAGCAAAGGAACGCAAAATTTATCAAACCCGCCAGCAAAGTCAACAGGACATTTCTGCCGCCGGGATGGGCGCTTTTGACCGGTTAGAGTCTGCCGCAAGGTGCCTGAGGGTCGGGGCCATTTCAAATGCGTCAATGCGCTCAACTTCGGGCAAAAAAGATGCTGGCGGCAAATCGAAGGGCGGAGGCGTTTGCTTGACTTCCGACGGCCGGCGCTTCATTAAGCAGGCTCAAAACGAGTTGAAACCTCCCGCATGAACCTGTTTCGCCGCAGAAGCGTGGCCGCCCTGCAGGCGGAAGTGTTGACGGACAAAAGCCTCAAACGGGCTTTGGGGCCCGTGAACCTCACCGCGCTGGGCATCGGAGCGATCATCGGCGCCGGCATTTTTGTCCTCACCGGCCAGGCGGCCGCGCAATACGCCGGACCGGCCATTGTTTATTCCTTCATCCTTTCCGGACTCGCCTGCGCCTTCGCCGGGCTTTGTTACGCGGAATTTGCCTCGATGATTCCGCTTTCCGGCTCGGCTTACACCTACGGCTACGCGACGCTCGGGGAATTCATCGCCTGGATCATCGGCTGGAATTTGATTCTCGAATATCTGTTTGCCGCTTCAACCGTCGCGGTGGGCTGGTCGGGTTATGTGGTTTCCTTTTTGAAGGATTTGCACATCACGATTCCAGCGGCGTTCACGTCCGCACCCTATGATCACCTCACGCCCACCGGCGCGCATTGGTGGAACCTCTGGCAACTCTTCGCCAACGGCTGGACCAGCACCGGCGCCGTGCTCAACGTGCCGGCCATGTTGATTGTCGGCGCCATCACCATTCTCCTCGTCATTGGCATCAAGGAATCGGTCAATTTCAACAATGTCATCGTCGCGCTCAAACTGGCGGTCATTCTGACGTTTATTGCGGTTGGCGCCGCTTACATCAACCGGCACAACTGGCATCCCTTCGTGCCGCCGGCGATCAGTCCAGGACATTTCGGCTGGGGCGGCGTCGTGCGCGGGGCGGGTGTGATTTTTTTCGCCTACATCGGCTTCGACGCCGTGTCCACGGCCGCTCAGGAATCGAAAAATCCGCAGCGGGACATGCCCATTGCCCTGCTCGGTTCACTGGCCATTTGCACCGTCCTTTACATCACCGTCTCGCTGGTGCTCACGGGGATCGTCAATTACACGCAACTCAACGTTTCCGCGCCGATCGCCGTGGCCGTCAGTTCCCTCGGCCCATCGCTCGCCTGGCTGGAATACTTCATCAAGATCGGCGCCATCGCCGGTCTTTCATCCGTCATTCTGGTGATGCTGCTCGGCCAGCCGCGGATTTTTTACACGATGTCCAAGGACGGTTTGTTGCCACCCGTTTTCAGCGCCGTCCACCCCAAATTCCGGACGCCGTGGATCGCGCAAATCATCACCGGCGCCGCCGCCATGCTGGTTGCCGGATTGTTCCCCATCGGCCTGCTGGGCGAACTGGTGTCCATCGGCACCCTTCTGGCGTTCGCCATCGTCTGCGCCGGGGTCTTTGTCCTGCGCTTCACCGATCCGGAAATCAAGCGCCCGTTTCGCACGCCGGTCTTCTGGCTGACCGCGCCGCTGGGCGTTTTGTCCTGCGGCTACTTGATGTATAACCTGCCGCCGGACACCTGGGCGCGGCTCATCGTCTGGCTGGCCCTTGGTCTGGTCATTTATTTCGCCTATGGCTGCCGCCATTCAAAACTGGCGCAGCGCCCCGACCGGGCACGGTGAAGTTCAAATCCGGCCGCCGGCCGCCCGCCCGCGTCCTTGGCCCTCAAACGATTTGACAAACGGCCGTTTATTACCTACCGTTCGGTAAGTTATGGCCAAACACGGTCCGGAAACACGGCGGCAAATCTTGCGGGCGGCGCTCAAGCGTTTCGCCAACGCCGGCTACGCGGCCACCTCCGTCCAGCAGATCGTCGATGATGCGAAGGTTTCCAAGCCGGCGTTGTATTATCATTTTAACGACAAGGCCGGATTGTTTCAGGCGCTGGTGAGCGAAGCGCTCGACCAGCGGCTGCACGTGGTGCAACAGGCCGCGGCCCGGGCGCGGGATTTTCGCGGGCAACTGGTGGAGATCCTCGCAGCCTTGTTTGATTACTTTCACCAAAACCGCGACCTGACGCGCATCGCCTTTTCCGCGGCGTTCGCCGCACCCGGCGAGGTGCCGCACGACGTGTGCTATCTTGACCGCTGCCAGCGCAATCTGGAATTCATGCATTCGCTGATGAAACAGGCGCGGGCGGCGGGTGAATTGGACCAGCGTTTTGATTGCCGTGATCTGGCCTATGGCTTTTACGGGCAGGCACACCTTTACATTGTGGCGCACATCCTGATGCCCCAATACCGTCTGAACCGCCCGGCGGCGGAGCGCATCGTGGACCTGTTCCTGTCCGGCGCCAGCACCCAGAAAGGGAGAAAGTAAGTTTATGAACGAGGAAAAATCAACCGCCGCGCCCGGCGTAACCGCCGCGCGGCTGGCAAAATTAAATTCACCATGGTTCATCTGGCCCGCCACCGTCGTGCTGGCGGTACTGCTGTTTTTTGGCCTGGGCTATTTCTTCGATGTGTTGACGCACGAATCCACCGACGATGCCTTCATCGCCGCGCACGTCGTTTCCGTCGCCCCCCGGATCTCCGGGCAGGTTTCCGCCGTGCACGTGCTCGACAACGAAATGGTTCGTTCGAACGAATTGCTCGTGGAGATTGACACCTCGGACTACGCGACCACCGTTTCGCAGAAGCAATCCTCCGCCGATGCGGCGGAAGCCAACTATAAAACGATGATCGCCGCGCTGGATTTGATGGCCGTGAAAGTGGACACCGCCCAGGCCACCGCCGACCAGTCCAAGGCCGACGCCGACGCGGCCGCAGCCACCGATGAACGGGCGCGGGCGGATTTTCAGCGCAACGAGGAATTGCGGAAGCAAAACACCATTTCCGCGCAGGAATTTGACGCCGCCCAGGCCGCAGTCCGGGAAGCCGACGCGAACCTCGCCGCCGCGAAACAAAAGGCCGTGGCGGACGCCTCGAGAATCAACGAGGCCAGGGCGACCCGGACGGCAACCGAAGCCTCCGTTGCCATGGCGCTCGCCATGTTCCGGCAGGCGCAGACCACCGTGCAGTCGGCGCAACTGGATTTGTCCTACACCCGGATTTTCGCCCCGTGCGACGGTCGGGTGACGCGCAAGGCGGTCGAGACGGGCAATTACGTTCAAGTGGGCCAGCAATTGATGTCCGTCGTGCCGGCGGACATCTGGGTCGTCGCCAATTTCAAGGAATCGCAGCTGAAAAAAATGAAGCCCGGCCAGCTGGTACTGGTGGCGATTGACGCACTCGGCGGAAAAATATTCCGGGCGCATGTGGACAGCGTGCAGGCCGGCAGCGGCGCGGCCTTCAGCCTGTTGCCGCCGGAAAACGCCACGGGCAATTACGTCAAGGTCGTCCAGCGCGTGCCGGTGAAAATCCTTTTCGACGAACCGCTGCCTGCCGACCACACGATTGGCCCCGGCCTGTCCGTGACGCCGGATGTCCGGGTGGCTTCATTTGCGCTGCCGGAATGGGCAATCGGACTGCTGGCCCTGATTTTGACCGGCGCGGCACAATTTGTTTTCCGTTCCGTCTTGAACAGGAAACTTGCCACCTTCCTGCCGTAAGATTTTTATGGCCGCGGACCTGCAGCATCAGGAATGGCGCCCACGCCACAGCCCGTGGCTGGTGGCCGTGGGCGTGATGCTGGCCACCTTCATGCAGGTGCTCGACACCTCCATCGCCAACATCGCCCTGCCGCACATTGCCGGCAGCCTCTCGGCCACGACCGACCAGGCGACGTGGGTGCTCACGAGTTATCTCGTGGCCAACGCCATCATCCTGCCCATGACCGGCTGGCTGGGAAATCATTTCGGCCGTAAACGAGTGTTCATTTCCTGCATCGGGATGTTCGTGATTGCGTCGGCGTTGTGCGGTGCGGCGGTGAACCTGCCGATGCTGATTTTCGCGCGCATTTTGCAGGGCGCGGGCGGCGGCGCGATGGTGCCCATTGCCCAGGCGATCCTGCTGGAAAGCTTCCCGCCCCAGAAACGCGGCATCGCCATGGCCACGTTTGCCCAGGCCGTGGTGGTGGCGCCCATCATCGGCCCGACGCTCGGCGGCTGGATCACGGACAATTATTCGTGGCGCTGGATATTTTACATCAACCTGCCGGTCGGCCTGCTGGCGATATTCCTGGCGTCCTGGCTCGTGGAGGATCCGCCCTACATCAAGCGCAACCTGAAGGCAGCGATTGATTTCACCGGGTTTGGCCTGCTGGCGGTCTGGCTGGCAACGCTGCAAATCGTTTTGGACAAGGGGCAGGACGCGGACTGGCTGGGCGCGGTCTGGATCCGGTGTTTCATCGTCATTTCCGTGGTCGCCATGGTCGCATTCGTCGTGTGGGAATTCCGGGTGAAGGACCCGCTGGTAAATCTGCGGATTTTGAAAAGCCGGAATTTCCGCACCGGGCTGATGTTGATGACGGTCATCGGCATCATCCTTTACGGCACAACGGCGGAGCTGCCGTTGTTTCTGCAAACGTTGATGGGTTATCCGGCGCTGCAAAGCGGTTACACCATGAGCCCGCGCGGGATCGCCGCCTTCTTCACCACCTTTTTGGTGGGGCGGCTGGTCGGGCGCATCCCGCTGCGCTGGATGTTGGGTTTCGGGTTCGCGATGTTGAGCCTGTCGTCCTACATGCTGAGCGGCATCAATCTCCAGGTGAGCATGGCCAGCGTCATCCTGCCGACGGTGCTGAACGGCGTGGCCATCAGTTTCATTTTCGTCCCGTTGACCACCGCGACCATGAGCCAGTTGCGGCAGCAGGAAATCGGGAGCGGCACCGGCCTTTACAATCTCATGCTCAATCTCGGCGGCAGCATCGGCATCGCGCTCGTCACCACGCTGGTCGCGCGCGGCGCGCAGACGCACCAGGCGCTCATGGTCGGGCACCTGACGCCAACCGACCCGGTGTTCACACAGCGACTCGCCGCCGCGCAGCATGCGTTGGCGCAACAAACGGATCCCGTGACCGCCAGCCACCAGGCCTACGGGCTGATTTATGGCACACTGAACGCACAGGCGCATTTGTGGGCATTTGTGGACACGTTCCGCGTGTTCGGGTTGCTGGTGCTGTGCTGTCTGCCGTTGATTCTCCTGTTTAAACGGATCAAACGTCCGGTCATACGACCGGTGGAAATACCCTGATAAATGGGCGCCGGAACCATGTAACAAATACAACCGGGCCGTCGTCTGGGAGGGTGATTATGAAAAAATCCAGTTTAGTCAAAAGTCTTTTAATTGCCGCGAGCCTGCCTTTGGTGGCGGGTTGTGTGGTCTATGAACGTCAACCCCGGCCCGTGGCGGTTGCGGCCGCCGGAGGTGAAGTGGTGGTGGACGCCGCCCCACCAGCGCCGCAGGTTGAAGTGATTCCCGTTTGTCCCGGACCGGTGGATTTATGGCTTTGGACCCCCGGCTACTGGGCCTGGCGCGACCACTGGGTTTGGGTTGGGGGACGCTGGGCGGCCCGCCCGCATCCCAATGCCGTATGGATGGGGGGGCATTGGGGCAGACGCCACCATGGTTACGTATGGATTGAAGGTCGTTGGCGCTGATTCGGCAGATTTACTGGAGAGCCTCACGGCCATCGGCATTGGAAAAATGCCGGTGGCCGGTGGCCGTTGTCCGGACGGATGGCTGAAAAACTTGAATCACCGCCATAAGCGTGTTAGTACTTAGACTGGCATGTCTGGTTTGGGCGAGAAAGAGCGTAAACGATCCTATCTGCTGCCGGGCATGAGCCGGCAGGCCCGCCGCCGTAAACAGAATCTGATTTTGCAATGCTCCATCCTCATCGGGTTGGGCGTGGCGGTAATTCTGGCGGCGCTGATTTGTTGGCTGAACCGCCTTTGATTCTGAATGGGTGGTGGCGCTTGACCCACTGGCACCGCCTGTTAGCATGTGCCGAAAGTCTGGTGAAATCCATTCATCTCATTCCGGTTTTGGTGATGATCCTTTGTTCCGGCCTGCCGTTGCGGGCGGAACTGGCGGATGGCATTCTGGCCATTGTCAATGGTTCGGTCATCACCCACGAACAAGTCGCGGAATTTGTCGCTCCGGCCATTGACACCCTGCGGCAGGAATATGCCGGCCAGGACAACGCGTCGAACGACTTCGTACAAAAGGCCTCTGACATATTCAACGACGGCCTGGAACAGTTGATTGAGCGCCAGTTGATTCTTCATGATTTCGACGTCGAGGGCTACAAGCTGCCGGACAGTTATGTGGACGAGATCGTTCAGGACCGGATCCGGGAACGGTTCGGCGACCGGATCACTTTCATGAAAACCCTGCAGGCGCAGGGGATGACGTACGAGCAGTTTCGCGAGGACGCGCGGGACCAGTTCATTATTACCCAGTTGCGCGCCAAAAATATTTCCCAGGCCATCGTCATCTCACCCTATAAAATTGAAAACTATTACCTCGCCCATCAGGCTGATTTCAAAATCGGGGACCAAATCAAACTCCGGATGATTGTGCTCAACAAAAGTTCCAGCGACGACCCGTCCGCGCATCGCATGGCCGGGGAAATCCTGACCGAAATCAAGCAGGGTGCCACGTTCGCCCAGATGGCTTCCGTCTATTCCCAGGGCTCCCAACGCGAACAGGGCGGCGATTGGGGCTGGGTTGAGCGTTCCGTGCTCCGCCAGCAACTGGCCGATATCGCCTTCTCGCTCCCGTCCGGCCAGATCAGCGACATCATCGACACGCCCGAGGCCTGTTACCTCATGCTCGCGGAACAAAAACGCCCCGCGCATGTCAGACCGCTCAGCGAAGTCCGCGACGACATCGAAGCGACGCTCCGCACCCAGGAACAAGCGCGCCTTGAAAAACAGTGGATTGGCGGGTTGAAGAAAAAAACCTTCATCCGCTATTTCTAACCCCGCACCCAACCGCATGACTCGCTGGATCGGCATCACGCTGGGCGACGTCACCGGCATCGGCCCCGAAGTCACCCTCAAAGCCCTCGCCGCCGAGGCGGCCAGGGATGACACCCGCTATTTGTTGATTGGCGATGAAGCCCACGTTCAACGGCTGAATGAAAAGCTGGGGACCGGGCTGCCGTTCAAACCATTTTCCAGCTACGGTGACCCCGGGAGATTTTCCATCACCCGCCCGACGGCCAGCCCGTTGCCGGATAATCTGCCGGCCGGTTCGCCGGCGGCCGCGAATGCCGCCGTTGCCTCGCTGCGCGACGGCGCCGAACGCTGCCTCCGCCATGAACTCGCCGCGCTCGTCACCGCGCCCGTCAACAAGGAGGCCATCGTCCGCGCCGGTCACAAATTCGTCGGGCAGACGGAATTTTTTTCCGGGATTTCCCAAACGCAACGTTATGCGATGATGCTGCTGGGCCACGACGAACACGAACGCTGGCTGCGGGTGGCGCTGGTGACCATTCACACGTCACTCCAATCGGTCCCTTCAAAAATCATGCCGGAAAAAATCACGCTCGCCATCGAACTGGCCGCCGAGGCCTGCCGCGATCTGGGGTTGCCGCGCGCGAAAATCGCCGTTTGCGGCCTGAACCCCCATGCCGGCGAAGGCGGGGAATTCGGCGATGAGGAAATCAAAACCATCACGCCGACGGTGCAGGCGGCGCAAAAACGCGGGCTGGACGTGGTCGGTCCGTTGAGCGGTGACACCGTATTTCATTACGCCCTGGGCGGTGATTTCGACGCGGTGGTGGCGATGTATCATGATCAGGGGCTTGCGCCGCTGAAAGCCGTTGCGTTCGACACCGGCGTGAACTGGACGCTGGGCCTGCCGTTCATCCGCACCTCGCCCGACCACGGCACGGCTTACAACATCGCCGGCCAGGGCATCGCCAATCCTTCCAGCATGATCGCGGCCATCCGGCTGGCCAAACAACTCACGAAAAACAAAAGGTAGGGCCGCGCTGCTGCGCGGCCGGCGGTACGGAGCGCCGCCCTGCCTTCAACCAATCAAATCGCGGAGTTTCGTGCCGATGTCACCGCCGCGCATCAACGATTCGCCGACCAAAATTGCGCCCGCACCGCATTGCTTCAAGCGTTCCACGTCGGCACGGGTGTGAATGCCGCTTTCGGCAACCAGCAAAGCAGGAAAGGCGTTCCGCCGGTTCGACGCCAGCGGGACGCGCGCGCTGCTTTTTAAGCGCGCCGCCAGCCGTTCCGTTGTGGCCAGATCCACCTTGAAAGTCTTCAAATTGCGGTTGTTCACGCCGATGAGCGCGGGAGAAATTTTCAGCGCCCGATCCAGTTCCACCTCATCATGAACCTCGACCAGCGCGGCCACTCCCGCTTCGGTGGCCAGGGAATGGAATTTCGCCAATTGCTCGTCGCTCAAAATGGCAACGATAAGCAGGATGGCGTCCGCGCCCCATTCGACGGCCTCCAGAATCTGCCGTTCATCAATGATGAAATCCTTGCGGAGCAGCGGCAGTTTGACCGCCGCGCGAATCTGCCGGAGATAGTCGAGTGACCCCTGGAAAAACTTCTCATCCGTCAAGACCGACAGGCAGCTCGCGCCCGCCGCTTCAAATTCCTTGGCGATGCGAACCGGATCAAAATCTTCGCAAATCACGCCCGCCGACGGGGATGCCTTTTTGACCTCGGCAATCAGCGCGAAATCGCCCGGGCGCGGCCGGCGCAAGGCTGCGAGAAAATCGCGCCGCTCGCCATGCTCGAGCATCGCGTCGCGCAAATCGCCCGCCGCAATGAGCCGCGCCGGCAGCTTGGCGACCTCGCGTATCTTCTCTTCAACGATTTTGTCGAGAATGTTCATTGCCCAACAGTTAGTAGTCAATTGTCAGTAGTCAGTAGCACTGGGCGATTGCTACCAGCTACGAACTACTGACTACCGACTCATTTTATTCATCATCATCCTTCACGCCCTGTATCCGCTTGGCCGGGCAACCGGCACGGAGCCAGCCGTTCACAAAGGGATCCAATTCACCGTCCATCACTCCCTGCACGTTGCTCGTTTCCACCCCGGTGCGCAGGTCCTTCACCATCCGGTACGGCTGGAAGACATAGCTGCGAATCTGGTTGCCCCACGAAATGCTGCCTTTCTCGCCGTAAAAGCGTTCCAGTTCGGCCTTCTGCTCGTCCTGGCGTTGGGCGTAAATCCGCGACAGCAACAGCCGCATGGCCGTGGCGCGGTTTTGATGCTGTGACCGCTGGGTTTGTGAGGCGACGACCAGACCGGTCGGCAGGTGCGTGATCCGCACGGCGGTTTCAACCTTGTTCACGTTCTGGCCGCCCTTGCCGCCGGACCGGAACGTGTCCACCTGGAATTCATTCGGCGGGATGACGATGTCGGTCGAGGTTTCCTCGATTTCCGCAATGACGTCCACGCTGGCAAAACTCGTGTGCCGGCGTTTATTGGAATCGAACGGCGAGATGCGCACCAGCCGGTGCACGCCGCGCTCGGCCTTGGCAAAGCCGTAGGCGTTTTCGCCCTGAATCAACATGGTGACGCTCTTGAGGCCCGCGCCTTCGCCGGGCAGCGCGTCGGTCACCTCGACCTCCCAGCCGCGTGACTCGGCCCAGCGCTGATACATGCGCGACAGCATTTCCGCCCAATCCTGCGCCTCGGTGCCGCCCGCGCCGGCATTGATGTCGAGGATGCAATTCTTCCGGTCGTGTGGGCCGCTCAGAAAAACCCTCAGTTCCAGCGCGTCGAGGTCCTTGAAAAATTTCTGGAGATCGCGGGCAAGTTCCTGTTCCACCTGCGCCTGGGCCGCGGCGGGCTCGGCTTCGCCGAGCTCGAGCATGACACGGAAATCGTCCAGGTGTTTTTCGGCCTGCAACAGCGGCTCGATTTTGTTGCGAAGGGAATTGGCCTCGTCTATCAGCGTCTGCGCCTTCTCGCGGTTGCCCCAGAAATTGTCGGCGGCCATGAGCGCGTTGAGTTCGCCCAGGCGTTTTTGCGCAGCGGGCACGTCAAAGAAACCTCCGTAGGTGCACAAGTTTCCCGGCGGCCGTCGTGATTTCCGTTTTAACCGTTTCGAACATGCGCCGCAGAATATCGAAGCTCAAAAGCGAAAGCCAGAAGGGAAAAGCGTTGGATTATTAGCCACAGATTGACACTGATGAAACACAAATTTGGAAAGTAAGGGTTTGACGCCCTCATCACGCCGCGGCTCGCTGTCCCAGCAAGTCCTACCTCAAAAAAAATCATGGAATTGCTAACCGATTCGTGACAACACCGGTTTGTTGCAGTTCTTGCTGTAAATTTTCGGCGTTCATTTGCCAAACGCTTCCGTCTGCGAAACCGATGTTGCCTGCGTGTTTGTGCCTTGCGGCAGTCCAAGTAATTGGAGCTTTCGTTGAAAGTCGCAGCAAGCCGGATTTGACCTCCGCCCCGCCGATGTCGAAATTGTCATCGCCGGAGAGAAACACTCGCGGATTTTTTTGATCGGCGTCCAAACCCACGAAGTAGCTGATGTTGGAATTATTCAAACCATTTGTAAAACTGGTTGCTGGAATTCGGTTTCTGTCTGCTGGGCAAATCAAAAGCCGTGGCATTTCCAATTCGTTGGACATCACTTGGAAACAAGCTGCTACATTTCCTGCGGCTATCAATTCCATTGCGCCGCCGTTCGTTGAAGAAACTTGCATTGGGTATTTATCGTTGTTGTCGTTTGCCCAAATTCGGCAGGCAAGGCCAATCTGTTTCAGATTGCTGACGCACTGAATTCTGAAATATCGAGGATTCCGTGGATTATCCGAGATAAATGCGGGCAAGAAGACCAGCAAGAGCACAGCCAACACAACAATGACCACCAACACTTCCGTCAACGTCATTGCGGCGGTTTGATTGGCAGGACGCGGTTTCATGGCCGCGGCTTTGGGTTTATTTGTGGGAATTGGCCAATGAAAGGGCGTAGATGAGCAGGCCGATAATCACGAGGCCGACCACCACGGCGCCGACCCAAAAATAGGTGCCCACCCGGTTGCGCTTTTTCGTAAACACCGCGGCGGTGTCGAATCCCGGCGGCCGGCCGCCGCTCTCCAGGTCGCTCAAACTGACCCCGCGTGTCGTGCGCGCGACGGGTTCTGATTTCTTGACCGGGGTCGTCGCGGGCGCACCCGGGGCGGCGGCGCCGTTCTCGAGGCGCAGTTCAATCTGGCCGAGGCGCAGGGTCTGACCGGATTTCAGCACGCTTTCGGAAATCTTCTCGTCGTTGATGAACGTGCCGTTGGTGGAATTCAAATCCTTGATGACCACTTCGTTGCCGCGCAACAGCACTTCACAATGATGACTGGAAACGGACGATTCGGCGATTTGGAACGTGTTATCCTCGACGCGGCCGATGGTGGTTTTATCCGCCTTTAGTTCGTGGGCGCGGCCGTTCATGCCTTGAGTCAGGATAACGAGTTTGGCCATAGCTTAGCTGATTTGATTATGGTTGGAGTCTGCGCCAAGTCAAACGGAAATCTAACGCATCCCGGCCTCAAACCCAGCCGCGTTTCTCAATCAACGTGCGAAATTCAGCAAATAACGGCGTCGAATCATGCGGGCCAGGCGAGGCTTCGGGGTGATATTGCACGCAAAAGACCGGCCGGGTTTTGTGCCGCATGCCTTCCACCGTCTGATCGTTGAGGTTGATGCGGTCCACGGCGACCTCGGACGGCAGGGAGGCTGCATCCACCGCAAAACCATGGTTTTGTGACGTGATTTCCACCCTGCCCGAAGCCAGGTCCTTCACCGGCTGATTCGCGCCGCGATGGCCGAATTTTAATTTGAAGGTCTTTCCGCCAAATGCCTGCCCGAGAATCTGGTGTCCCAGGCAAATCCCAAAAACCGGCGTGCCGCTGTTCACCAGCGTTTTTACTTCGCGGACGATGTAGTTGAGCGCCGCGGGATCGCCGGGGCCGTTCGACAGAAAGATGCCCGCCGGCTTGTGTCTGAGCGCCTCCCCCGCCGTGGCGGTGGCCGGCAACACCTGCACGGCGAACCCGTGCTGCCGCAGCCGGCGCAGAATATTGTACTTCATGCCGTAATCGAACGCGACAATGGGAATATCCGCCGGCGGCAACGGTTCACGCTGGTTGCGGGCTTCGCCGGGCGCGTTGCCGGAGACAAGCTTGAAGTTCGCGCTTTGCTCGTCCTTTTCATCCCAGCGAAACGCCTTCGGGTGCGTGACTTCCTTGACGTAATCCACGCCAACAAAGACAAACTCCTTCGCGCGCCGGACGGCTTCCTGGTCCGAAATCTCTTCCGTGGAAATAAATCCGTTCATCGCACCGCGCACCCGCAGTTTTTTCGTAAGCGCCCGGGTGTCGATGCCTTGAATGCCCGGAATGCCGTTGCGTTCCAGATATTCACCCAGCGAAGCCTCCGCGCGCCAGTTGCTTACCACGGGCGAAAGTTCGCGGATGACGAATCCGGCAGCGTGCGGCCGCCACGATTCCACGTCCACCGTATTGACGCCGTAATTGCCGATGAGCGGATAGGTCATCGTGACAATCTGGCCTTTGTAGGACGGATCGGTGAGGATTTCCTGATAACCGGTCATGGACGTGTTGAAGCAGACTTCGCCGCACGCGGAGGCGCGCGCGCCAAAACCTTGTCCATGAAAAATTGAGCTGTCTTCGAGGGCCAGAATTGCTTTCATCATTAAAATCGCCGGGCGATGCTAGAACGCCGGGCCCAACGGTCAAGCGTGAACCGGATTTTCACGCGCCACCGCTTCGGCCGGTTCCGTCCAGACTTTTTTGCCGCCCACAATGGTGGCCACCGCCCGGCCCTTGAGTTTCCAGCCAAAGAACGGGCTGTTGGCCGATTTGCTCGCCGTGGCGGCGCGTTCAAAAATCCATTCCCGATCGGGATCAAAGACGGTCACATCGGCATCCGCTCCGACGGTCAGCGTGCCTTTGGGCAGATTCAGCAGCTGCGCCGGGTTGACGGTGTATTTGGCGATTAAATCGGGCAGGCTCGATCGTTTGCCGTGGTAAAGCTGCATGAGTGAAAGCGCGAGTTCGGTTTCGAGTCCGGTGATGCCGAACGGCGCGTAATCAAATTCCACTTCCTTCTCGTAATCGCAATGCGGCGCGTGGTCGCTGCACAAAATTTCGATGGTGCCATCGGCCAGGCCCTCCAGAATCGCCTCGCGGTCGCGGGCCGCGCGCAACGGCGGATTCATCTTGAAATTCGTGTCGTAGGCCGGCCATTCCGGCAGTTCGTCCTGAAAACCGGCCAAAACTTTCCCGTCATTGGCCCAAAATCTCGAACTGCCGGCCACCGCCGCGTCGGTGAGCGTGAAGTGATGCGGACAGGCTTCGCCGGAGATCGGCACGCCGCGCTTCTTCGCTTCGCGCAGCCGGGCGACGCTGCCTGCCGCGCTCAGGTGCTGGCAATGGACGCGCGCCCCGGTGAGTTCGGCCAGCAGGATGTTCCGCGCGACAATCATTTCCTCGCCCGCCGACGGCCAGGCGCGCAAACCCAGCGTGATATTCCAGTAACCCTCGTGCATCACGCCATCGGTCACGAGCGAATAATCCTGGCAATGGTCCATCACCGGCAGACCGAACATTTTCGCGTATTCGCACGCCCGCCGCATGAGTTCGTTGTTTTGCACGCAATGACCGTCGTCGGTGATGGCCACCACGCCCGCGCGCTTGAGCGAGCCGATGGATGCCAGTTCCTCGCCGGCGATGTTTTTGGTAATGGCCCCGGTCACAAAAACGTTCACGACGCCCTGTTTGGCGGCACGTTCGCGAATCAGCGCGACCGTGCCGGCGGTGTCTATGGCCGGCGACGTGTTGGGCATGCAAACGATGGAGGTGAAGCCGCCGCGCGCAGCGGCAGCAGTGCCCGTGGCGATGTTTTCCTTCGCGGTCTGCCCCGGTTCGCGCAGGTGAACGTGCAGGTCAATCAAGCCGGGGCAGACCACCAGGCCGCTCACGTCCATTTTTTCGGCGTCCCGCGGCGCCTGTTTTGCCGCATCCGCGCCGACCGCGGTAATTTTGCCTTCGGAAATCAAAACATCCGCCTTTGCGTCGAGACGGTTGGCCGGATCGACTACGCGTCCGCCGGTAAGAAGCAACGCTGCCATGCGCGGCGAGGGTACATGCGAGACATTGACAATGCAAGCGCGGGGATTTAGCTTTGCCAGGCTTTGGTGGAGGGGTCTGTCGCGTCAGCCTTCGCCTCAGGGCTACGGCTCGACAAAGGCCGGTTGAGATTTGCTGCGGTGTGGCGGGCCTGCCGCGCCGAAGCGCAGCGCAGGCGGGCGTAGTTCAATGGTAGAACGGAAGCCTTCCAAGCTTCACACGTGGGTTCGATTCCCATCGCCCGCTCCAGCTTCAATGGGGCGCAACCCGTTTTTTACTTCCGCGCCTCAATCTTCGTTCCCGCCAGATGGCAGGCGGCGAAATGAGCCTTGGCGACTTCGCGTAA
>Ga0302319_10000512_pt1 | contig 87740 bp, 73 predicted proteins | sample Bog_T0_2_FD_203319 | JGI IMG/M metagenome (GOLD analysis project Ga0302319, IMG submission 203319) | Peat permafrost microbial communities from Stordalen Mire near Abisko, Sweden - Bog_T0_2 | ecosystem: Environmental > Terrestrial > Soil > Wetlands > Peat | place: Sweden: Abisko, Stordalen Mire... | reverse complement strand
GTGGCACCGCCGGTGATGAGGATCGGGGTGAGATGATGGTTTTCGATACGAAGCTCCTTTCGAGGAATGGCACCACCCCGGCAGGTGCCGGGAATGGTGCCAGGGTTGATGATCTGCCGCGGCGGATTGAGACGCCCGTCTCGGTCAGGGTTTTATACCTCCACTGGGACGGTGGCAGCCGGGGATGAGCGGTGGCGGCGGTCATTCCGGCATGCCTGCGCTTCGCGTTCGCAGTCCAGGTCGATCCGCCAGCCGGGCGCCCGGGCAAGATCGCGCAGCACGTCCACGCCCATGAACTCCAGGATCAGACCGGCCAGCCGATGCTTGCTTTGCTGCAGGGTGGACCGGTCCAGTTTTAACGCCACTGCCACATCCGAGACCGTCCGGCCTTCGAGCAGATACACCACGATGGCCCGTTCCCGTTTGCTGAGTCGGGCCAGCAGGGCCTGCCAGTCGAGGTTCCGCGCGGCGATCATGGCCGGATCCTCGTGGTCATGGCTGATCACGTCCTGCAACTCGAAGATTTCAAAACCGCTTTCATCTTCGGCCACCACCTCGTTGAGCGAGTGCAGACGGGTCGTGCCGTTGAGCTGGGTGGCGGTGGCCATGACATCAACGCGGCTGCTGCCACCCGCCCGGCGGCCGGACTTGCAATGCTGGATGGTGTAATAGGCGATGTTGCTGGCGGTGACCTGGCCGAGCTTCCCTTGCTGTTCCACGCGGTCAATCATGCGGGCGGCCATGACGGTGGCGTCCTGGACCAGTTCTTGGGGATCTTCGGCCCCGACGCAATTGACGTTGCGCGGGATGGCGGAGCGGAGACGGGGGACGACTTCTTCTTGCAGAATCCAACCGGCTTGGGGGGACATAATAATTCCTTTTGGTGAGGGGTTGAAACGACAAATCCCCCGGGCAGAATTGCCCGGGGGACTGACAGAGACGGAGGTCTCTACCAAAGATTTATCACACCAAAAGGGGGGCTGTTGCAGGAGGGATCTGATGGTTACTAACACAAAAGCCTGAGCCACTTTATGTTTTCCCGTTGGAGAGTTAGAATTGCATTAAATAAGATGCGGAAAGCTTTCCAGCTACATGGAAAGGCGAGGACAACGGCAGGGTGGAAGTGACGCGGTAAATCAGGGACGAGGTGAACCGCACAGGACTTTAGTCCCAAAGCGTCTTTTTGAATTGCAACAGGTTGCAAAAGTGATTTGTGACACTATTTGTGACACTTTTGGTGTTAAAATCTCACGCATTTTAGAAATGGGAATAAACTCACTTTTATGCAATAAAAACGATGAGTTTTGAATTTACAGTGAAAGCCAATAAAACCCGGTAAAATGGCTCAAGATGTTATTTTAAGTCCTGTGCGTCTGCCATTTCGCCACACCGGCAAATTTCAGTTGAGCCAATCAGTTTCGCGCATTTGCCCCCCAAAAAAGCCATCAAACTTTTTTGCTCGAAAGTATCGCGAAAACCTAGCAGCGATTCTTGGCTTTTCAAGGCATTTACTCACCGGGGTAAAATTGCTGCCGCTTTAGATTCACATGCGGCAATGGAAATGTCGCTGAACTGACTTCAAACCAGGCATACGGCAGCGGGGGAGGAGCAAATTTTGTGTTAAATAAACATTTTCGCGGCTTGCCATTGATTGCAGGTGACGGCAAATTTTCAGTAAATTAATTTCAATCATCAAAACTGGAGATTATGAGCAACCAAGCAAAACTTGAACTTGAAGGAAAAACTTTCACCCTGCCGACCATGGTTGGCAGCGAAGGCGAGCGGGCGGTCGACGTGTCGTCACTGCGGGCCAACACCGGCTACATCACAATTGATGACGGCTACGGAAACACCGGCTCCTGCACCAGCAATATTACGTTCATTGACGGCGACCAAGGCATCCTGCGCTATCGCGGCATTCCCATCGAGGAGATGGCGGAGAAATCTAATTTTATCGAGACAGCATATCTCATTATTTACGGCGCACTGCCGACACGGGCACAGTTGAAGGTATTTTCGGATTTGCTGACGGCCCATCAGTATTTGCATGAAGACATGAAGTATCATTTCCAAGGATTTCCAACGGGCGCGCACCCGATGGCTATTTTGTCGTCGATGATCAATGCCGCCAGCTGTTTTGATGAGGGCTTAATGAACTGGCAATGGGGCAAGACAAAACCATTTGAAATTTATGTGGCCAAGCTGACGTCGCAGGTGCGGACAATCGCGGCGTATTCCTACCGCAAATCAAAGGGGCTGCCGTTGATCTATCCAAAACAGCACTACAAATACACGGCCAACTTCCTGCATATGCTGTTTTCGATGCCATATGAGGATTTCGAGCTGAAGCCGGAAGTAGTCAAGGCACTGGATTTGATTTTTCTGCTACACGCGGATCACGAACAGAATTGCTCGACCTCGACGGTGCGCATGGTGGCGTCCAGTCAGGCAAATTTGTTTGCCAGCTGCGCGGCGGGCGTCTGCGCGCTTTGGGGTCCGCTACACGGCGGTGCAAACCAAGCGGTGCTCGAAATGCTCGAACAGATCCACCGCGAGGGCGACGACGGCTCAAAGTTTATCACGGCGGCGAAGGACAAAAACAGTGGCAAGAAGCTCATGGGTTTTGGCCACCGTGTTTATAAAAACCACGATCCGCGCGCCAAGATCATTAAAAAAGCGTGTGACGATGTCTTGTCCAAATTGCACATCAGTGACCCGTTGTTGGACATCGCAAAAAAGCTGGAGGAAGCGGCGCTGAAAGATCCTTACTTTGTCGAACGGAAACTTTACCCGAACGTGGATTTTTACAGTGGCATCATCATGCGCGCCATCGGTATTCCCCTAGAGATGTTCACGGTGATTTTTGCGATTGGGCGGATGCCCGGCTGGATTGCAAATTACAAAGAAATCATGGAAGAACCAAAGAGCCGCATTTACCGACCGCGCCAAATTTACACCGGCCCGACGCTGTCGCATTATGTGCCGCTGGACGAGCGGAAATGATGTATCGAATTGGTTGGTGGTTTAATTTCCGTCGGTCAGAGTAAAAAGGCATCAGCGGAATAGAAACTGCTTTCTTTGATGCTTTAGTTTTTTAATGAGCAAAATTTTGGTCATCGACGATGAGTCCTGGCTGCGCGAAATGATCCGCCTGGCGCTGGAGCAGCATGGCTTTGAAGTCATTGAGGCGGCGAACAGCGCCGAGGGCTGCGCCCAAGCCCGCGAACAATTGCCTGACCTGATTCTCTGCGACGTCAACATGGACAAGGCCGGCGCTGGCTACATGACACTGGCAAAACTACGTGAAGACCCCGCTACCGCAGCGATACCCTTCATCTTGATGACCGGACTGGCCGACGCTGCCGGCATGCGACATGGGATGGATCTCGGTGCGGATGATTACCTGCCCAAGCCGTTCAAGGTGGATGATCTGTATGCCACCGTCAAAGCCCGCCTGCGCAAGGCGCAGACGGTGCGCGAGGAGGCCGAGAAGAAACTTTCCCTATTGCGCAGCCAGATTTCCCAGATGCTGCCGCACGAGATGCGCACGCCGCTCAACGGCATCATCTCCAACGCCGAACTGCTGGCGACCGCCGCCGGTTCATTGGATGCAAAAACCATCGCCGAGATGAGCCAGGAAATCTGCACGTCCGGTCAGCGGCTGGAACGACTGATTGAAAACTTCCTGATTTACGCCCAGTTGGAAATTGTCGCCTCCGACCCGCAAAGCATTAACGCCCTGCGTTCCGCCAAGTCCAGCCGGCCCGCGGAACTTGTCCGCACATCGTCGGTGGCCCAGGCGGAAATAGCCGGCCGGTTGAACGATTTGATTCTGGATCTGACGGATGCGCCGCTGCCGATGGCGGAGGATTACTTCAAAAAAATTGCCGTGGAACTGGTACAGAATGCCGTTAAATTTTCCGAAGCCGGTTCCGCCGTGCGTGTCCGCCTGACGGCCAACGCCGCCGAGGTGGTACTTTCTGTTCAAGATGAGGGGCGCGGATTTTCGACCGAACAAATCAGCCGCATTGGTGCCTATATCCAGTTCGAGCGCAAAATGCAGGATGAACAGGGCTTTGGTCTCGGTCTGGCCATCGCCAAAAAACTGGTTGAGTTACACGGCGGCGAACTGATAATTGAAAGCAATCCCGGCACCGGCTCCAAAGTGACCGTCAAACTACCGCGGGCTAAGACCACTTGATTTTTCAAAACGGGAGTCGCGCGTAAAGCAGGTTCAAACCGCGCCCCGCCAATTCCGCCGCCAAAAACAACAGCGACAGTGCCACCACCGGCGTGAAATCGACCTTGCCTAGCCGCAGCGGTATTTTTCTAAACGGCTGCAAAATGGTCAGGGCTATCACGTTCACGTATTTCCAAAACGGATGTCTGCCAAAATAAATATAGCTGTTCAGCAGGTGCAGGAACAAGATTGCGCCAAGCGGAAACTTCCACAGGAAATAGCTGCCCGCCCCAATGACCAGCGATTCTTGGAAACGATACGCCAGTGATGCCGGCGGCAGGATTTGGAGCCAGCCTAGCAGCCAACCGGCCAGCCACCATAAAATCGCTGTGACCACCAACGGCAGAACAAGCTTTGCCCAGCGCGGCCAGCCGTCCGCGCGACCTAGCGGAATTTTAACGAGGCTGTGAAAAGGTTCCGGGCCGGCCAGCAATGACAACGGCAACAGGCAGAAATAAAAAATCCCCAGCGTCAATCCAAAGCTGAAAAAAGAGTAAGTCAGAATCCGCACGAACCAGTCGCTGCGGAAGGGAATCAAGATGACACCCAAATCTAATTGTCCGACCCAAACCGGTTTGGCCACCGAGCCGATCCACCAATAAATCACCGCACGGCATAACAGCAGCACCGCCAGAAAAACCAGCAGGTGCCAACGGCGAAGTTTCTTCGGAACCGCCGGGCGCAATGTGCCCATCAGCGTCGCGGGCGTCCGCTTCGACAGCGGATCGAAACGGATGGAACGCCAGTTCAACCACAACAGTAAGCCGGCGAGGTTCAGGATGAAGTCAACGTAGGCCACAGAAAAAACGTATCACGATTAAATCGTGAATCGTTACAACGATGTAACGGTGCACGCTTCAACAAGGCTATGATTAAACGCTATACCGGTCACATCATTTTCAGCAGCGTGTCCGCCATTTCGCTCGGCGTCACGGCAATGCCGATGCCGGCGGCCTTGAACGCAGCGATTTTCGCCTCGGCCGTGCCTTTGCCGCCGCTGACAATTGCGCCGGCGTGACCCATGCGGCGACCAGGCGGCGCGGTGGCACCCGCGATAAAACCAGCGACGGGCTTCTTGCAATGCGCTTTGATCCATTCGGCGGCCTCTTCCTCGGCGCTGCCGCCGATTTCGCCGATCATGATAATGCCAGTGGTTTCCGAGTCGGCGTTGAACAATTTGATGACATCAAGATGTGACGTCCCGTTCACCGGATCGCCGCCGATGCCGACGCAAGTACTCTGGCCGACCCCGCGCGATGTCAGTTGCCAAACCGCTTCGTAGGTCAGCGTGCCGCTGCGCGAGACGACGCCGATATTGCCTTTTTTATGAATGTAGCCAGGTGCGATGCCGATACGGCAGCCGCCATGCGAATCCTTGCCTTCGCCGGGCGTGACCACGCCGGGGCAGTTCGGGCCGATGAGCCGCGTCTTGGTATTACCCTGCAAGGCGCGTTTTACTTTCACCATGTCGCGCACGGGAATGCCTTCGGTGATGGCGACGACTAGATCGAGACCGGCGTCCGCGCCTTCAAGAATGGCATCGGCAGCAAACGGCGGTGGAACAAATACCGCGCTCGCGGTCGCGCCGGTTTGTTGCACTGCGTCGGCGACGGTGTCGAAAATGGGAACCTTCTTGCCGCCGTGCTCGAAGAATTGCCCGCCCTTGCCGGGCGTGACACCGGCGACGATATGCGTACCGTAATCAATCGAGAGTTGCGCGTGCTTGGCGCCAAAGCTTCCGGTGATGCCTTGGACGAGAACCTTGGTGTTGGGAGTGACGAGGATGGACATGGTAAAATTTACAATTTCGGATTTACAATTTATGATTCTTTCCGCTTGTGGATGCAAAGGGTGTTGCCGTCGGGATCAAAAACCATCGCCATGTGGCAGACGGGCGTGGGCATCGGCTCGATGCGGAATTTTACATAATGCTGTTTTAAATGCGCAATGGCGTCATCAAAGTTTTCCACTTCGAAGGCCACGGAGCAACCGTCGGGACTCGGCTTGAACATTCCCGGCGCACAACCAATGGCCAGCGCAGACGGACCGAATTCGTATTCCACCCATCGGCCTTCGAGAACCGTGGTCGGTTTCAAGCCCAAGATGCCTTCGTAAAAATCACGCGACCGGTTGATGTCCGTGACGGCGTAGCAACTAAACGCAATTTCGGTGACCTTGAGCATTGCCAAAGATTATTTTCCAACCGCCTTTACAACTTTCTGCGCCGCGTCCGCCATCGAATCGCCAGTAATGATGGCCACGCCAGATTCCGCCAGTGTTTTTTTGCCGGCGACGACGTTGTTGCCTTCGAGCCGAACAACGAGCGGGAGTTTCAGGCCCGTTTCCTTCACCGCTGCGACAATGCCGGTGGCGATGACGTTGCAATCCATGATGCCGCCGAAAATATTTACCAAAATTCCTTTCACGTTCGGGTCGCTCAATATGATCTTGAACGCCGCGGTGACCTGCTCCTTGCTCGCGCCACCGCCCACGTCGAGGAAATTCGCCGGGCTGGAGCCACAATGCTGGATGATGTCCATCGTCGCCATGGCGAGGCCGGCACCGTTGACGAGGCACGCAATGCTGCCGTCGAGCTTGATGTAATTGAGTGAAAACTTGGAAGCCTCGATTTCCAACGGCGCTTCCTCGTTCAGATCGCGCATCTCCAAAATATCCTTGTGCCGGTACAGCGCGTTATCATCGAGGGAAATTTTCGCGTCAAGCGCCATGACGGTTTCCTTGCCGTCGGCTAGTTCCACGACCGCGAGCGGATTGAGTTCCACCATCGAGGCGTCACATTCCCACCAAGTGTTATAAACGCCGGTGATGAGCTTCACGCCGGCATTGAACAAATCGCCTTTGAGGCCAAGCGCGGCGGAAATTTTGCGCGCCTGATACGGCATGATGCCGACGGCGGGATCAATCGTTTCCTTGAAAATCTTTTCGGGATGTTTCGCGGCGACTTCCTCGATGTCCATGCCGCCTTCGGTGCTGGCCATGATGAGCGGGCGCGAGGTCTCGCGGTTCAGCAGCACGGCGAGGTAAAATTCCTTTTTTATTTTCGCACCCGCGGCGAGCAGCAGCGTCTGCACCATGCGGCCGTCCGCGCCGGTTTGTTTGGTGACGAGCACCTGGCCAAGCATTTTTTCGGCGAAACCCACCGCTTCGTCCACCGAGCCGGCGACTTTCACGCCGCCTTGGAAGCCGGACTTGAAGGTGCCTTTCCCGCGTCCCCCCGCATGGATTTGCGATTTGACGACGACCTTGGCGCTGCCGCTGGCGGCGATTTTCTCCGCCGCCGGCCGCACTTCGGCGAGCGACTTGGCAGGGATTTCAAACGGGACGGTGACGCCAAATTTGGCGAGCAACTGCTTGGCTTGATATTCGTGGATGTTCATTTCAAAAAATCAATCGTTGAATTAAAAACCATTACTGTCAGAAATCAAACTTTTAAGCGCGCCGACATTTCTCATTTGCCTTGAATCAAACCCGGGAGGCAGGCAATTTACGCCGCCTTGAAAAAACTTTTGCCACCACTGGTTTTGCTGCTGGCCGCGCTTTGGGCGTTATCGGCGGAGGCTGCCGCCATCAATGGCCACAGCTACACGGCGCTGGACGACTGGGCGGCGGCGAACGGCCTGCGGCTCGTCCGCACCGGCCACAGCGATGAGTTTGTGGTGACGAACAGGACGGCGCGGCTGGTGTTTGAAAAAAATTCAGTCACGGCGGAGATCAACGGCGTGAACGTGGCGCTATCCTTCCCCGTGGGAGTGGACCGGGGTGAAGCCTTGGTCGCGCAATTAGACTTAACTAAGGCCGTGGAACCGCTGCTGTTTCCGGCCTGGGTGGCCGGTAAAAAAATCACCACCATCTGTCTCGACCCCGGCCACGGCGGCAAGGACACCGGCAACCGTGTGGGCGGATTTTTTGGACACAGCGAAAAAACCTACACGCTCGCGCTGGCTTTGGAACTGCGCGATCAGCTCAAAAAGGCTGGCTTTAATGTCCTGCTTACGCGCAGCAAAGATGAATTCGTGGAACTGCCGGTGCGTCCGGCCATGGCCAACAAGGCCGGCGCGGATTTGTTTGTCAGCCTACATTTCAACGCGTTTCCTGCCGCCCCTAAGAGCGTCGAAGGACCGGAGACTTATTGCATCACGCCGGTGGGCGCGGCCTCTTCCAACGCGCAGGGCGAAGGCTCAAATCACGGAGTGACGGCGGCCAACCACAATGAAAATAAAAGTTTACTACTGGCCTATCAGGTGCAGAAGGCGCTGGTGCGCAGTCTCGGGGCGGAAGACCGCAGCGTCCGACGCGCCCGATTTGCCGTGTTGCGCGACGCGGCGATGCCGGCGATTTTGGTCGAAGGCGGCTACATGACGCATCCGACGGAAGGGCGAAAGATTTTTGATCCGGCGTATCGCCGGCAGATGGCTGCGGCCATCGTGAAAGCAATTGTGAATTATCAAAAATTGACCGCACCGCCGGCGCCAGCAGCGACGTTGGTCCGCACAAACAAAGTTTTTACTGTGAAAGGTGCGAAGTAGCGGCTTTAGGCAGAAAGCCGGATTATCTGGTTTAAGAATAAATGGAGCGGCGGTCTGCCGACACGCCGCTACAATTCAATTTTAAAAATGAGCATTGCCACAAAAACGGGCGACGACGGAACGACCGGCCTGATATTTGGCCGGCGCGTGCCGAAAAATCATCCGCGCCTGGAGGCTTGCGGCACGCTGGATGAATTGAATTCCGCGCTCGGTGTTGCCCGGGCGACGGCGACGGAGAAATTTATCAGCGAAAACTTATTTTGGATTCAGAAAAGCCTGGTGGACGTGATGGGCGAAGTCGGCGCAATGTTGGAAGATTTGCCGCGCTACGCGAAGGGCGGCTACACGCTGGTTTCGCCCGCAATAACGGCAAAGCTCGACGCGCTGGTGCGGGAAATCGAAGCGCAAAAAATCAGCTTCCAAGGCTGGGCCACACCGGGTGCGACGCATCATTCCGCCGCGCTGGATCTGGCTCGCTCCATCTGCCGCCGTGCGGAACGGCGCGTGTTTGATTTGCAGGCGGCGGGCGAGCTGAAGAACGCGGAGATCCTAATTTTCCTGAACCGGCTGTCGGATTTGCTCTGGCTCTTCGCACGCTGGACGGAAACTAAGGCCGGCAGGGCGGGAAAATAGCGGGTCCAGCAGCAAATCACACAACAGTTGGAGCAACCGGAATATTTCGCGCACAAACACGCAGGCCGGTTTGTACCGGCGCGGCGGCGAAAGATAAAACTCCTTTTTCCGCGGTGACCCCAAGAAACGGATCGTTGGTTATGAGCAGATTGCCGTCCAGGTCGAGAAAATCCGCCAGCTCCGCGAGCTGCGCGGCGGCGCTGATGCCCAGACTGGTTTCGATCATGCAGCCAACCATCGTTTTCAAACCGGCCCGGCGCGCGGCTTGCAAGGTCTCGAACGCCATGCTCACCCCACCGGTCTTGATCAGCTTGACGTTCACGCCGTGATAGCCTGCCGCGCAAAGCGGGATGTCCAACACCGTTTGGCAGGATTCGTCGGCGAACAACGGCAGCGGCGACCGTTCCTTGAGCCAAATCAAATCCGGCGGATGGGTGTGGCGGGGCAGCGGTTGTTCGACAAATTGAATGTGTCCGTCCTGCGCCAGCCATTCGAGATTGCGAAGCGCGGCTTCCCTGGTTTTCCAACCGCCGTTGGCATCCACGCGCACCAGTTTTTCCGGCGCGACAGAACGCAGGGCGGCCAGATTCTCACGGTCGCGCATATCACCAACCTTTAATTTCAACACTGGATAACCCTCGGCGGCCTGAACCTTTTTTCGGATGATGTCCGGTGTGTCGAGGCCGATGCTTAACGAGGTGACGTGCTGATGCTCGTGAAAACCAAGGTTTAAAACATCATAAACCGCCCTGCCCTCGCGTTTCGCCGCGCCATCGATCAGCGCCAGGTTCAGAGCGCATTTGGCAGCCACGGGAAGGTTTGGCTGGGCGTCGAGCTCAGCCATGCTGCCTGCCACGTCGGCGAAGGACAATCTGCCAGCATCTAGCGCCGCCGCATAAAATTCCAGCACGCCGGCCGCCGATTCATCCTGCAAAACCGAAGGAGCCGCCTCACCCAGTCCCGTCACGCCATCGGCACCCACGAGTTCCACGATGACAGTGTCCTGACAGGAAGAACCGGCGGTGCCAGCGATTTTCCACGGATTCGACAGTTGTAACCGGCAGGAGCGCGCAGTTAATTTCACCCGCAGATTGAAAACCGCCCAGCGGCACTTGGCAACTTGTTTGCTCAGCGACCGGCGGGCAGATTGGCCCGCCGGAAACTTATGCCGTCACGCCGCCAGCAATGTATTGTTCCATCTGCTCAATGGCCGCGTTCTGCGTAGAGATGATCCAGTTCACCAAATCGCCGATGGAAATGATGCCGACAACATTCGGACCTTCCATTACCGGCAGGTGCCGCACGCGGTTCTCGGTCATCAGCTTCATACAATCTTCCACTGAGTCGTCGGGCGTCACAGTAAGAGTTTCCTTTGGCAGAATTTCAAAGATTTGTGTCTGTTTGGAATTTTTCCCGTGCAAGACGATTTTACGGGCGTAATCACGCTCCGTGAACAGTCCGGCCAGCCGGCCGCCTGAGAGCACCAGCAACGCGCCAATGTTCTTTTCGGCCATCAGCTTGATGGCGTCAAAGACTGTCGCCTCGGGCGCGATGGACCAAAGCGCGGTAGTTTTATGAAACAGGATGGAACTGATGGGATAAGACGTTTGCATAGGCTTTGTAAGTGGTGATAAAGTGTTTATCGTCCGGTTTGGATAAAAACACAAGCGAAAAGTTTGCGGATTATCCGGTTGGCCGACCAAAGGGCGGTTTTTTCGCCCTCCGAAAACTCCGGTATGGCTGTTTGCCGCCCGACCAGTTGGCCAAGCATTGTTCATCAGCCGGACTTTTCCGGAGCCGCCCCGGCTATTCCATCCGGCTGCCCAAATCAATGCTCACGGTGGCCATCGGAGCGGATTCGGCGGCGGTTTCAATCGGGTCGACGGCAGGCTGAAGCGCGAAAGCTTCCCACCATTCCGTGCGCATTTCCGGCGTCCAGTCCGCCGCCGCCGGCGTGGCGAGCAAGGCGGTCCGCAGTTCGCCGGCGGATTGCGGCCGGTGGTGCGGTTCCTTGGCGAGGCAGCGCAGGAGCAATTGCTCCATGTCCGGGCTGATGGGATTAGCCGTGCGCTGCGTCGGAGGAATGGGTTCGGCGGCTAGTTGTTTGGCGTGGATTTCCGAAATGGTTTCAGCATCGAAAATATATTGGCCGGTCAACAGGAAATAACCGAGAGCGCCCAGCGCATACAGGTCGCTGCGCGGGTCAACCGGCCCGCTGCCGCTGATGGCTTCCGGCGGCGTGAACCACGGCGTGCCTTCAATTTCATGCTCGCCGATCGGTCCCGTCACGTCCGCATCACCGGCGCGGTATTCGCGGACGAGTCCGAAATCCAGCACCTTTACGCAATCCGGCACGCCACCGCGACAGCAGAGAAAAATGTTCGCCGGCTTGATGTCGCGATGAATCAACCCCAGCGCATGCGCCTCGGCCAGCGAATCGCAGACCTGCGCGAGAATATGCACCACGCGGTTTTCCGGCAACGGTCCAAAGCGCGCCACCAAATCGTGCAGGTTCAGGCCGCGCAAAAATTCCATTGCATAATAAAAAATGCCGTCGGGCGTGTGGCCGTAGTCATACACCTGAATCGTGTTCGGATGCGTGAGCTGGCAGGTCAGGCAGACTTCGCGTTCAAACCGCTCCATGGCCGCCGGCCCGGCCAGTTCGGACGAAAGCAGTTTCACGGCGGTGTCGCGGCGCATCAGCGCATGGCGTGCGCGATAGACGACGCCCATGCCGCCTTCGCCGATTTTTTCCTCCAGCGTGTATTGACCCAGTTGTTTCAACTTGAATTCCGCCTCGTTCAACCGCCGGCGCCAGGTGAGATTGGCCAAGACAAACAACCCCGTGGCGCAAAACAGCAGGAACAGAATCAGCAGCACGAAAATCCATTGCAGCACGTGCAACGGTCGGTAGGCCTCATCCGCGTCAATCTGCGTCGCCACGCCGAAACCAAACTGCGGCAGCCAGCACGAAGCGCCCACCACCGGCACGCCGCGATAATCGCGGGCCGAAACCACGTCCACTTCATTCTCGCCGTCCACTGCGCTCGCCACCAGCCGGATCAAGGGCCGCGTGCCCGGCTCGGCTTCGACAGGATGAAATCCTTTCGTCAAATCGCCGCCGGGATCATGCAGGCGCAGATTCAGCGCGGAACTGGTGTTCGTCGTCTCGAGCAGGCCAAGCTGCTTGAGTTGGGAATCAAACCGGCTGCGGGAAATCATAAGCCCGGTCTGGTCGAATGCGTAGGTCTCGCCCGACACGCCCGAACGCGCCACCGAAAGTATCCGCGAAAATTCCTTGTCCGGATTGATGATCAGTGCCAGCGCGCCGGCAATGTCGTCAGCCGGGCCACGCACCGGGGCCGCCACCTGCATCAAGGTGACATCGCCGCGCCGCTGCCGGCCGGCATTCGCCAACACAAAGCGATTTAAACGGCGCAGATCGTTTGTGCGCGGCTGGCCGAAGGCGTTGCGCGCGGCCCGGCGTTGCGTGAGCAATTCCGGTTTGAAGGGCGTGATGATGACCGGCTCGCCGGAGGCAAAAAGCTCGGCGAATTTGTTCGTGTGCTCGTCCGACACCAGCAGGTTGCCCGGCCATTGCGAGCGCTGGGAATTGGCGACCACCTGAAAATTGGTGTTCACCAACTGCGCGGTTTCATAGCCCAGCGATGCCAGCCGGGGTCGGAGATCGTTGACGAACTGCGCCAGTTCCGGCGACGGCTGGAAATTACGCCGGTTGCCCGGGGTGATTTGAAGAATCTGGTTGGCCGCCGCACGCACGTTGGAATCGTCGGCCAATGACCGGGCGAGTCGAGTCTGATTCGTCGTCCAAATGCCCAAGGCCGTCACGTTAGCGTTCAGCGTGGCGGACAATTGCGCCTTCAACCCACCTTCGATGGTGGCACGCAACTGGCCGTTGCCCCACCAGCCCAGCACAGCCACCAAGCCGGCAATGGCCAGCGGCAGCATCCAGATCAATTGTTTCCAGCGTCCGGTCATGCACAGTTATCGACCGACAACATAGTGGTTTTGAGTTTTATAGTCCAATGCACACGATTCAAGAAACCTGCCGCCGAAGGAATAAATTCATAAAACAGGTGGCACCTCAGCTTTGCCCAGCCAAATCGACGGTCGTGCCACACGACCTTCAAACCTGCTTTTTCCAGAAGGCGTCCTGCCAGCGCTTTTGCTTCTCGCCGGCCTCGCGCAGAAACGGCGCGAGCGTGCCGAGATTCAGCAGGCGCTCGTTCAGCCAGTGAAACGGCTGGTAAAGCGGCCGCGCAAAATCCACGAACAGAACCACGCGATAACCGGTCGTGTCATTCCACACCTCGTGGTTGAACGTGTCGTCAAAGATCAGAGCCTCGCCTTCGCGCCAGGAATAAAAATCATTACCGATGCGAATGCGCACGCGATCGCGCGGTTCCGGCACCATCAGACCGAGGTGAAACCGCAAGATGCCGTTCCATGCGCCGCGATGCGCCGGAATGTGCTTGCCGGGCGACAGAATGCTGAAAAACGCGGTGGTGAGGCCGGGAATTTTGCCGAGCAGCCGCACCGCCTCCGGACAGCGCTTCCGATTTTCCGCGCAGTCCATGCCGATGCCAGCGAGAAAAAACGTCTTCCAATTGTTGTCCGACTGGATCGCGCCGACCTCCTTCAAAATATCCTGAAAGCTCGGCATCTGGTCGCGAAACGTCATCACCGCATCCAGCTCCCGGCGGATGAGCCGCCATTCGCTTTCGATTTCCGCCGCCCACGGAAACCGCCGGGCGTCATAAATGTGCGGGTCGCCGAGCCGTGAAACGCGGGCGACGCACCATTCCATGCCGGTCTGCAACGCAACGCCGCAGCGGTCAAGAAAGGTGCGGTTGGGATTTAACGTGTGCCGGCGGTGGCGCAGATTTTCGGATCCGCCCGGCGACGCGATAATGACTGCATCGGTGGTGGTTTGCATATCAGCCTTACTTTAGGTGCCCAATTGTTATCGTCTCCGCTGGAAAATCAAGAGAACAGATGCGCCTCTGTCCATACCAGTAAAAACCCATCCCGCAGCTTCGACCTGCCAGCGCAGATCGCAAACGGTCAGTGCCGCAATCCAGCGGTTGTGGTTAAAGCCCCAGTTTTTTGAACCGGTTGTTCACTTCCTTGAAATGGAAATCCAGCGAACAAAGCTTCTCCAGTTCGCCAAATTTGAAATGTTTCGCCACGGCCGGATCGGCCTTGAGCTGTTTAACAAAATCCGCATCGTCGCGGCCGGCGTGTTTGACCTCCCATGTTTTCATCGCCGCATCCTGGCAGAGCTTGTAAGCCGCCTCGCGCGTCAGGCCTTTTTTGATGAGCGCCAGCAAAACAGTTTGAGAATTCCACATGCCAAGCGAAAGGCCGATGTTTTTCTTCATGTTCGCCGGATAGACGACGATGCCGTCCATCATCCGCGTGAGCAGGCCAAACATATAATCCAAAAGCGTGCATGAATCGGGAAATATAATCCGCTCGACCGAGGAATGCGAAATGTCGCGCTCGTGCCACAGCGCCACGTTTTCCAGCGCGGCGACGGCGTTGCCGCGCAGCACACGCGAAAGACCGGTGAGGCGTTCCCAGGTAATCGGGTTGCGCTTGTGCGGCATGGCGCTGGAACCTTTCTGGCCTTTGGTGAACGGCTCTTCTGCTTCCAAAACTTCCGTGCGCTGCAAATGGCGGAACTCGACCGCCCAACGTTCAATGCTCGCGCCGACGAGCGCCATTGCCAGTTGAAATTCCGCGTGGATGTCACGTTGCACCACTTGGGTGGCAATGGGCGCGGGCCGCACGCCAAGCTGCTTGCAAACATACGTCTCGACGCGCGGCGAAAGATGCGCGCTAGTGCCAACCGCGCCGGATATTTTCCCGACGGACACCACTTCGCGAACCGTTTCCAACCGGCGCAGCGCGCGGGTGAATTCATCGTGCATCAGCGCCATTTTCAAACCAAACGTCGTCGGCTCGCCGTGGATGCCGTGACTGCGGCCCATGCACGGCGTGAACTTGAGTTCGTTCGCGCGCCGGGCAATAACGGGCAAAAGTTTTTTCACGTCGGCAATCAGGATCTCGGCGCTCTGCCGCATCTGCACGGCGTAGCAGGTGTCGCCCACGTCGCTGCTGGTCAGTCCGAAATGAAACCAGCGGCTGGCATCGTCGTTGATCACCTCGGCCACGGCGGTGGTAAAACCGATCACGTCATGATTGAGAACTTTTTCCAACTCCTTCTGGCGCGCGACGAGACCCGGCAGGTCGGCGAACCAGCGGTCGCAGCCGGCCTTGATCTTCGCGAAATCCTTGGCCGGGACGATTTTCTCCTTCACCAAGGCTTCGCTGGCGAGGAGTTCAATTTGCAGCCAGATTTTCAGTTTGTTTTCGTCCGTCCAAATCGCCCGCATCTCGGGGCGGGAATAGCGCGTAATCATGGCTTAATGAAAGATGAAATCCGCGGAAAAGTGAATCGTTAAATCATGCCAGTTTAAAAGTTCGCCTCCTGACGTCAAAATTACTGAGCCAAGAATCAACGGCATTCAGCCAATGCTCCGTCAGCAGCTGGAACTATAAAAATGCCCGGCCCGCTGCCCGCCTTGGCAGCCGCCCGCCGCGCGGCCTACCAACAATTCAGCCTGTCCAATGCCGCCGCGCGTGTTTGCCGAAGGTCATTCATGGTTAAATTATCCGCAAATCCTGCTCACCGGTGACGGCATGATTGACCAGCTGCAAAGTATTTCCGGCTCCCCATACAGAACTTGGCTCACCACGGCGATCCGGTGCAGGAAACGCTACTGGAAGAACCCGGCTTTGACCCCCTACTGTTTGCAACGACTCGGTCGGCAATCATTTTTGTCTATGGCTTCAAATTGCTCCCGGCAAGGCGGCCTCCGCTGTCAACACCGATCGATTGCAGGCGAATCTAGGCATAGTCGAGGATGGCTACCTCGACTTGATTGAAAACCGCAATCGGCTGGCGTTACTCGCAACCGAATAGCAGGCGGCCTGGAAAAACCATCTGAACGTCCGAACGCAAGGCGCACCCGACCCGACAACGGACTGGTATAATGAAATTCATCCAAACGGAAACGGTAACGGCTTCACGAAAATTGCCTCGCGGTTTACCACCACGCTGAAAGGCATCAGCCCGGTGTTCCCGGCCTTTCCCTAGACCGACGTTGATTGACAGCCGATGCCGTCAGGTTGTAGGACGGCTCGTGTCATGGTCGACCCACTTGGTTTTCCTCGTTGCCCGTTTGGCCGATTAAAGTTTAAGCTGGCGTATGTCTGAATCCATCCGCGTCAGTGTAGCCGCCGTTGGCGCGGGCCGCTGGCGTTGCCAACGCGGCCAGGAGTGGGCGGCCGCCAAAGATTTGTTCGTCGTGCGAACCGTGATCGCGGTTCACGTCGAAAGGCGGCGGGAACTTTGGCATTCCACCTTGGCTGGCCAATCTTTATGCACCTGTTAAAAAGAACCGTCCGGGCCTGCGCCGCCAAACTGGGATACGAGCGAAAACGCACCAAGGCCCCGCTCATCACCGATCCTTTCGCGGCCATGAAACAATTCGTGCCTGCCGGCGTGAACCCACTGATCCTGGATGTGGGTGCGAACACGGGACAGTCGGTGGAGCGGTTCAAGGAGGCTTTCCCCGCAAGTGTTATCCACTCGTTTGAACCGGGCAAAGAGACGTTTCAAAAGCTCGCGCGGCGCGTTTCCTGCCATAAAGACGTGTTCCCATGGAACTATGCGGTTGGCTCGGCGGTTGGCCGGCAGATGTTCCCGGAAAACACCAATTCGGACATGAGTTCCTTCTTGGAACTCAGCTCAGCCGGCTGGGGCAAGGTGACAAAAGAAACGCCGGTGGAAGTTGTGACGATAGATCGCTTCCTCGCGGACCAGCAGATTTCGTTCGTGGATATTCTCAAATCAGACACGCAAGGCTACGATCTGGAGGTATTCAAAGGCGCGGAACAGGCGATGCACCGCCAGCAAATCGGACTGGTGTATTTCGAGTTTATCTTTTCGGATATGTATAAAAAATTGCCGGCGTTTGATGAAGTTTTCCGGCATCTGATTGACCGTGATTTCGCACTGGTATCGATCTACGAGTTTCACCATCAAAACCGGCTGGCCGGCTGGTGCGATGCCCTGTTCGTCAACAAGACATATTATGCGAAAAGCACCTGATGGCGGGAATGGTCATCCCCCCCCATAAAACGGCCCGCTTGGTTTTCCTCGTTGCCCGGTTGCGCGGTTAAAGTTTAACATGGCACCCATGTCTGAATCCATCCGCGCCGATGGGCGCGCCGCCAACCAGCTTCGTCCGCTGCGTTTTCAAAACCACATCGCGCCGCACGCCGCCGGCTCCACGCTCATTGAATGGGGCAGCACACGCGTCATCTGCGGGGTCACCGTCGAGGAATCGGTTCCGCGCTGGATGAAGGAGCAGAAAGTCGAGGGCGGCTGGATCACCGCCGAATACTCGATGCTCCCCTACTCCACTTTGACGCGCAAGCCGCGCGACATTTCCAAGGGCAAGCTCGACGGCCGCTCGTCGGAAATCCAGCGGCTCATCGGCCGCTCCATCCGCGCGGCGATTGACCTGGAAAAAATCGGCGCGCGCACCATCTGCGTGGATTGCGACGTGTTGCAGGCCGATGGCGGCACGCGCACGGCCGCCATCACCGGTGCGTTCGTCGCGCTGTCGCTGGCAGTGAAAAAGCTGCTCGCCGAGAAGAAAATTTCTGAAAACCCGATTCTAGCCGGCGTCGCGGCGGTGAGCGTTGGCATGGTTAAGGGCCAGGCGCTGCTGGATTTGTGCTACACGGAGGACGTGGGCGCATCCGTGGACATGAACCTGGTGATGAACGCCGCCGGCGAATTCATCGAGTTGCAAGGCACGGGCGAAGAAGCTACGTTCACCGACACCCAACTCGCCGAACTGCTCGCGCTCGGCAAAGCCGGCATCCGCGAACTACTCGCCGCGCAGCAAGCCGCCATCGCGCAAGGTTGATTATGGCCGCCATTAAGAAATCACGGCGCAAAACGCCGCCGCCCGCCGCCACGCGCCTGCTGTTTATCCGCCACGGCGAAGTCGAGGCACGCTACCAGAAAAAGTTCGGCGGCTGGATTGACATGAACCTTTCACCGACCGGCAAACGGCAGGCAAAAATCCTCGCGGATTATCTGCGCAACAAGACGATTGACGCCATTTACGCCAGTCCGATGAAACGCGTCCAGCAGACCCTCGCGCCGACGCTCAAGCACAGCGGCCTCCAGCAGACGATTTTTCCCGGCCTGCGCGAAATTGATTTCGGCGACTGGACCGGCTTGGACTGGGAAACCGTCCGCGACCAGTTTAACTTTGCCGTCCATGAATGGCTCGATCAAGTGGAAGACCCCGGTGTGCCAAACGGCGAAAGCGGCAAAAGTTTTCGTGCGCGGGTGGAACCTTGCCTGCGCAAAATCATCGAAAAGCATCCCGGTGGCAACGTCGCCATTTTCTGCCACGGCGGAGTCATCCGCCAATTGCTGGCCATCCTGATTGACGTGCCGCTACCAAAAACCAACTCGTTCGAAGTGGAATATGCCAGCATCACGCAGGTGGCGCTCCATCCGCATCTGGCGGAAATCGAACTGTTGAACTTCACGCCATGGCGCGATTTGGTCGGTTGATTCGTCTGGCCGACAAAGCGTCGCTAAAGCGACGGCAGTCCAGACGCTTCGCGATCTTTGTGTCAGGCGGACAATGCTAAGCGCTCAGACTGCGCGCGATACACCGCTGCTTTGCGCACGAGCAGCTAAAACCGCATTTTTCAAATTTATGAAACGAGCAAAACCGTTGTGGCGAATTTCTGTGGCAACTTCACAAGATGCCGAGGACGCCGTGGGCGAATGGCTGGCTTTGGTTTTGGGCAGCGCCACCGCAACTTATTACGATCTGGAAAAACAGTTCAGCTTGGTCAGCGTTTATATTGAACAAGGAACGTTTTCACCGCTGGCCGTGCGGCGGGAAATTGCGGCCGGATTGAAACAGATCGCGGGCTTTGGTTTAAACACTGGCGCGGGCAAAATTGAAATTGCCAAGGTGAAGCGCGAAGACTGGGCGGAATCTTGGAAACGGCATTTTCATCCGCTGGAAATCGGGAAAACTTTGCTGGTCAAGCCAAGTTGGAGCAAAAAATGCCCAGCCCAAAACCAAGCCGTTGTCATCCTCGATCCCGGCTTGAGCTTCGGCACCGGACAACATCCGACGACTTCATTTTGCCTGCACGAAATCGCACGCTGTCACAAATCTGGAATGGCGCGATCATTTCTGGACATTGGCACCGGCTCTGGAATTTTGGCGATTTCCGCGGCCAAGCTGGGCTACGAGCCGGTTCACGCCTTCGATTTCGATCCGGCTTCGGTCCGTGTGGCGAAGGAAAATGTGCGCAAGAACCGCGTTACGGAGAAAGTAAAATTATCGCGCGGCGACGTGACGGAGCTGCCGTTGAAACCGACGCGGAAGTTTGACCTGGTCTGCGCCAACCTGATTTCCAACCTGCTGATTACCCAGCGCCGACGAATCGTGAACCGGTTGAAGCCCGGGGGCACCCTAGTGCTGGCAGGAATTTTAACGACTGAATTCGCTGAAGTGGAACAGGCATTCACCGATTTAGGTTTGAAGCCAACCGGCAGCCGGGTGGAAAATGAATGGTGCTCTGGCGCTTTTTGTTTTCCCTGAAAAAATTTGAACAGCTTGACACGGGTCGCGGTCAGAGATATTAACGATTAACAGTAGTATTTGGAATCAAAGACGGTTGGCACCTTTTACGCTGTCAGTCTGACGAAAGGAAAAATGCTATGATGAAAACGATCGAAGTGATGGGCGAAGCGATTCGCAACCCCAAACATCCGTTCCGTAAAACGCAGCATCATTCAAAAAAATCCCTCAAGAACCGCCACGAGCGGCGTAAAATACGGGAATTCCTGCAACTCGGCGACTGGATGTCCGAGGAAATGGCTTGAAGATACGGCGGCGATTTTATCGCCGCCTTTTTCATTTCCCGCGGTAAGGGCCAAGCGTAAAATATCGAACTGGCGAGCTCCGCCAGCAAAGTGTTTTTTTCGCGTTTGTAAACTTCGGTTCACCGTGAATCGAAATCGTATGGCAATCCGGCGAAAATTTTATTTATCCGGTTGTAATTCGAGGCTGAAAATGCCGCCCGGCCAGAGCTGGCGGGGCGGCGGGTAAAAAATCACTTCATCAACAGCATCTGGCGAGCGCGCTTGATAGCGGTGGTCATGCGGCGCTGGTAATGCGCGGGCAGGCCGGTGTATTTGCGCGGCAGGATGCGGCCCTGATCGGTCACGAACGTGCGCAGCAGGGTCACATTTTTGTAATCCAGCGCGTCGAGCGTGAAGTCAATCTTCGGCTTCGGCCGCGGGGTGCGATTCTCGCGGGTGCCGCGCTTGTCGGATTTTTTGTCGGTGTTGGTCTTGCGTGGCATGGTTACTTGATCTCCTTATGCAACGTGTGGCGGCGGAGGGCGGGATTGTATTTTTTAACTTCCAGCTTTTCCAACTGCAGCTTCTTGTTGCGGGTGGTGGTGTAGCGCGACGGCGACTTGCCTTCTTTGCGCGCTTCGGTGCATTCGATGGTGATGACTTCTCGCGGCATAAATTATTCCTTTTCTTTCGGCTTGTTGTCTTCGCCCTCTTCGCCCTCCTCGGCCTCGCCTTCGACGGCGGTGCCGACGGAATCAATGGAGCCAAGCTGGCCAAGCCGGCGCGATTTCAACGCGCCTTCGCGTTCCAACTGGGCCTGCGCTTCAACCGTGAAACGCGTCCAGGGAATCGCCTCCAAGCGGGCGCGCGGGATCGGCTTGCCCGTCAATTCGCAAACGCCGTAGGTCTTGCGTTCGATGCGCTTGAGCGCCTCTTCGATTTCGAACACCGCGTCTTGGTCGGACGACAGCAGGCTCAACGCAAAATCCCGGTCAAAATTATCCGTGCCGGAGTCCGCCATGTGCAGGCTGTAGCCAGCCATTTCCTGGGCGGATTCGGCGGCCAGGCCGTTCATCTGCTTGGTGAGCTGCTCGCGCAATTCCAGCAGGTGCAGGCAGAACTTCTGCCACTCCGGCTTAACTTTTTTCAGATCCGGGCCGGCGGAGGGCTTGGCAATGGGACGGCCAAGAATCGCCGCCGAAGTGGCGACGGCGCTGGATTTGCCGCGCGGGGCGGCCTTCTTAATTTCTTTTTTCTTCGCAGTCACAACAAAAATTACAAAATTTGGTTCCGGCCAGAAATCAACGTCTGGCCAATGCTTGCTTCATTCAAAGGGGCGGGAATGTAGCAAAGCGGGATAAATAAGCCACTAAAATTTTCAGAAATCTTCGGAAGTCCAACGCTCCGGTTTTCAGCCCGCAAGGCGGCGGCGAAAAGTCAACGGCCGCGAAGCCAAGGTTTGGCAACCGCGGCCTTTCCCGCCTAGGCGGCCGGTGGCCGGGCCATTTTGATGCGGATTTCCGATCGGCGCTCGATGCACGCATACGCATTGTGGTTATGGATGCTCTCGAAGTTTTCCGCCTCGACCTTATACCAGGTCACCAGCGGATGCGCGTTCAGCCGCACCGCCACATTGCGCACCAGGTCCTCCACGAACACCGGATTTTCATAAGCGCGTTCCGTCACCGCCTTTTCATCCTGCCGCTTCAACAGCGCAAACAGTTCCGAACTTGCCGACGCCTCCACGATTTCGATCACGTCCTCAATCCACACAATTTTTTTGAACCGCAGCGCCACCGTCACCTCGCCGCGCTGGTTGTGCGCACCGTATTTCGCAATCGCCTTCGAGCACGGGCACAGCGTCGTCACGTTCACCTTCACCGTCAGCACGAAATCCGTTTCCGCGCCGCAGGCCGCCGCGTCGAACCGCGCAACATAATCCATCAGGCTTTCCTTACGCGACACCGGCGATTTCTTGGACAAGAAATACGGAAACTCGATTTCCAGATGGGACGTCGCCGAATGAAGTTTTTTCTGCAACTCCTGCAAAATGTCCATGATGTTCTCGACGTGGATGACATTGCCATGCGCGTTGAGTACCTCCACGAACCGGCTCATGTGCGTACCTTTGAATTCCTTTGGCAGATCCACAAACATGCCGAGCGTGGCGACGGTGTTTTGAAAGCTGCGCGCCTTGTCGCGCACCTGGATGGGAAAGCGCAACCCGCGTACGCCAACCTTGTCAATGTTCAGTTCGCGGGTGTCCCGCTCGCTCTGCTTGTCATCCAATTTATGTGCCGCCAATCTGGTTTTGCCGATTTGAGACATGGGTGGAAAGTAGCAGCTTTGCAAAAATTGGCAAAAGGTTATGGCAAGATGTGATTAGCCAGATGCAAGGCATCCGATAATCTGAAGCCGCCATGACCAGACCGCTTTCATCATATCACCGGCTGCTGGCCTTGGCATTGGCCTTGGTCAGCACCGCCACCCTGGCCGCCGACAGCTTCCGCATCGCTGCCTACAACGTGGAAAATTATCTGGACCAGCCGACGGAATCGCGCCATGTCGTAAAATCCGCCGAAGCAAAGGCCAAAATTCGAGAAACCATTCGCGCGCTGAATCCCGACGTCCTGGCCCTAGAGGAAATGGGCAGCACCAACGCGCTGCTGGAACTTCAGTCATCGCTCAAGGCCGACGGACAGGATTTTCCGTTTTGGGAATATATTCAGGGGTTTGACACGAATATCCATGTCGCCGTTTTGAGCAAGCTGCCCATCGTCGCCCGCCGCCCGCACACGAATGAATTCTATCTGCTTGACGGCCGCCGGTTTCAAGTCAAACGCGGGTTTGCGGAGCTGGACATCCGGGCCGCGCCGGGCTTCACCTTCACGCTGCTCGCCGCGCATTTGAAATCGCAATTGTCGTCGCCCGAAGCCGACGAAGCCGAGGAACGGCTGGGCGAGGCGAAAGTGTTGCGCGGCATCATTGACGCGCGCCTCGAAAAAAATTCGTACGCAAAGCTCGTCGTCGTCGGTGATTTCAACGACGCGAAAGACTCCGCCGCCGCGAAGGAAATCATCGGGCGCGGGCGATTCAAGCTCACGGACACGCGTCCCGCCGAGCGCAACGGCGACAACGCGCCCGGTGAACCGCCGTATTTCGAACCGCGCAACGTCGTGTGGACTTATTTTTACGGCAAGGACGACACTTACTCCCGCATTGATTACCTCCTGTTAAGTCCGGCGATGACGCGCGCTTGGGTCAAGCCGGAGACTTTCATTCCCACGATTCCAAACTGGGGCGTCGGCTCCGACCACCGGCCGATCATGGCCGGCTTCACGACCGGGGAAAATTAATTTTCACGGCTGCAGTTCCAGCCGGTAAAACCGCTGGCTGGCGGCCGCCGGATAATTGGTGTCCGCCAACGTCGTGACGTTGGTCGCGGCGGCGACGAGGCCGAGGTTGAGCCAACCGGTTTGCGCGAGGTTGGTTTTGTATTGAACCTGATAGTTCAATCCCGGCAACGAATTCCACGCGAGTTGGACGGCATTGGTGCCGGGCGAAAAACTGGCGAAGGCCACTGGTGGCACCGGCGTTACGCTCACATCGTCGAAGCCGAAATAATTCGGATCATTCTCGGCGGCGAACTGCAGCAGCGTGTTCGTGCCGATGGCCGTGGTGAGAAACAGAAAATTCGTCCAGGTGAACGCCGGTGGGTTGGTGAGGCTGGCAAAGGTGGTGCCGGCCCAACTGGCGCTGAATTGCTGGATGCTACTGGCCGTCGGATTGTCCAGCCAGCAGGAAACGAGGTAAAACCGGCCAGGCGTCGTCGGCAGCGACTGCGAAAGTGTCGCCGCATAACCGCCTTGCCCCAGGAACGCACCGAAATTTCCCGAATGCACCAAATCGGAAAAATCGGCGTCGGTCGCCACGACGTTATAAACGAGATTGCCGATGATGGTGTCGCCCACGAGCGTCCAGCCGGTGAAATCGCCGGTTTCAAAACCGCCGTTCTGTACAATGGATTGGCCGAGGTGGAGCTGCACCATCACCGTTTGGATGCGCGACAAATTCTGGTTCGTGACCAACAGTCCGGCCAGATAGTTGCCGGCCGGCAGCGTCTCTGCGCCGGTCAATTGCAAAGAGACATTAGTGGCAGCATTCACCCCTAGCGTGCCACCGGTTGCGGAAACCGACAACCACACCGGTGCCCCGCCAAGCGACCAGTCCAAGTTGGCTACACCGGCGTTGGTCAATGTAATCAGCCAGTTTGTCTGCGTGAACGGCCCGCCAACTTGTCCGCTCGCGGAAAAAACCGTTGGCGGCAGGATGAGTAAACTGTCCGGCGTGGTTAACGCATTGATGAGGTTGGTGCCAGCCGGCGTGCCCCAGCCGGTGCAAAGGTCAAAACCGGGAACCGCATAAAAATTGGTCGGGCTGCTGGCGCTGGTATTGTTTCCGGTAGTGACGTCGCGAAACGCCGTCGCATAATTGGTTCCCCGGCCGAGCGCGTAAATGGCCGGATTGATAAAACCCACCGGCGGCTGGCCAAGCTGCGCGGCCTGTTGGTTGATAAGCGCGGTGAATCCCGCCCACAACGGCGCGGCGCAACTGGTGCCACCGAAGTTCCAACTGGAACCGTTGGCGTAATCCACATAGACATTTTCCGCCGTCAGCGCCACGTCCGGCACATTACGCCGGGTGCTGGAACCACCGTTGCCGGTCATGTCCACGCCTAGCTGCCACGGTGGAATGGTATAGCTGCCCACGCCGCCGCCGGTGCCAATGCCGTTGTTCCGGTTCCAAACGGTTTCGGAAACATAATTGGTGCCGTCGGTAGTCAAGATGGTGCCACCAACTTCCGTAATGTCCGGGCTTTCGCATGGAAACGGGATCGCCCCGGTGAAGGCGTCCGCGTCACCGACGGCACAATAGAACGACTGGCCCTGCGCTGCCATCTGCTGGAAAATTTGTTCTGCCGCCGGATCCGCCGGCCCCCCGCTCCAGGAACAGCTCAACGACTTCGCCAGATTGTCATCAGCCATCTGGCTCAATAAGTCCACCCAAGGACTCGGATTCGGCGCCTCATAAACGTAAATGTTGGACACGCCCGGCGACAGGGACAGGATCATCTCGATGTCCAGCGACACTTCATCATCGCCGGCACCCGGCGACGCGACGCCGCCATCCACCGGCACCACAACGAGCGGCGGCACGTTGCTGGCCACACCGATGGTTTTCGCATAATTCGTGATGTCGGTAGGATAAAATCCGTCGAACTGCAACAAACCGACGTTTTGCCCCGCGCCGGTCAGCGGCGTGCCCGGCACATACGCCCGCCGAAAATCATTGCCCATATAGCTGCCCAGCGGACTGGAACCGGCGTTGGGCGTTGCGAGCGCCAGCGGGGCCTTGGCGCTCTGTTGCAAATTCGGATGCGGCAGCGAAAAATTATCCAGTCCGCTGATACTCAACAACGGCAGCGCCGCATCCACCACCGGCCCTGTAGCCGGCGCGAAAAAATTCCGCGCCTCCGTCGGATGCCGATAGTTGTTCAGCCGCACCTGAAACGCGCGTTCCACGTCCGCCACTTGGCCGGTCACATCCACCAGCAGGCGGTTCGGATGGGTGGCCGTCACCGTCAGCCCGTTCGTCCGGGCGAAATGCATGACCGCGGCGTAATCCGCCGGCGTTGGGCCGAAGCGCGCGGCGAAGTCCGCCGGCGTCAGGTAATGATGAAATTCTGCGCTGGCGGGATTGTAGATCGCCGCCAGCAAGTTCGTAAGTTCGCCGGCTTGGCGCAGCGGCAGGGCCAGCGCCAGCCGCAACTGATTTGTTCCCGGCACGCGGCCCAGCGCCGCGACTTGACCGCGGGCCACCACCGCCGGCACCAAGCTGGAAAACAAATGTCTTTCGGCGCCGAAAAGTGGAACCACCGGATTTTGCAGCAGCAAAAGAAAAACGACGAGGCGCAGGCGAAAACGGGATTTCAACAATAAAAGTGCCGGCATGAATCGTGGAATAAAATGCCACAGCTAATAGTCTTTGTCAGGATAATTCATGCCGGTTCCGCCCGGAATTTTGGCCGGCCCGGCAAAAAACTTTACCCGGTCGCCACCGGCGGCGGTTCGCGCCCGGCACCGGCCGGCGGGCAGGCGGCGGCTTTCAAATCATTTAACCGGTTGTCAACGCCGGATGGCGACGATAGCTTGTGGCCGTGCTTTCCACCCAACAGATGGCGGCGCTCAACGCCTCGAACTGCGAGGTCGCGTTCGACAATCTGACGCTCCAGCTTTACGCCACGGACGCCTCGCCCTACCAGATCGTGCCGTCGGCGGTGGCGTTTCCCAAAACGGTGAAGCAGGCGGCACACGTCATTCAGGCGGCGCTGGTCGCGGGTGTGCCGGTGATTCCGCGCGGAGCCGGCACCGGCTTGAGCGGCGGGGCCATCGGCGAAGGCCTCGTCGTGGATTTCGCGCGCCACAACCGACAGATTCTGGAATTCGATAAGGAACGCCGCGTCGTCCGTGTCAGCGCCGGCGTGGTGCTGGATCAACTCAACCATTTTCTGCATCCGCACGGCTTCCGCTTTGGGCCGGATGTGGCGACCAGTTCGCGCGCGACGCTGGGCGGGATGATTGCCAACGATGCTTCCGGCGCGCACACGCCGGTGTATGGCACCACCGGCCAGCATGTTCACGAACTGGATTTGATCATGGCCGACGGCAAGTTCGTCAAGGCCGGTGCCAACCAGCTGTCGTTGCAACCCCAGCGCAACCTGGTGGACGACCTGGTTACGCTGAATTCGCTGCAGATTGCCGAACGCTTTCCCGCCGGCTTGTTGAAACGCTGGCCGGGCTACGGCCTCGCCCGCGCCGCCGAATCGCCGGGCAACCTGATTCCGATTCTCTGCGGCAGCGAAGGCACGCTCGCCGGAATTTTTTCAGCGGAACTCAACGTCGTCCCCCTGCCGGCGGAACGCGGCGTCGGCTTGATTTTCTTCGCGTCCGTCGCCGAGGCGATGCAGGCGGCGGCGGCATTGTTGGATTTGCAGCCGGCAGCAATCGAACACATTGACCGGCCCTTGTTCGACCAGACCGCCGGCCAGCGCGAATTTCAAGCCGTGCGCGCCCTGCTCAATCTCGACGCCCAGCCGTGCGCCAGCATCCTGATCGTGGAATTTTTTGATCATGCCATGGACAAGCTCGCCCAGATGCAAAAGCACCGGCTCGGCCAGCGCCAGTTGATCCTGAAAAACGACCGCGAGCAAAACCTAGTCTGGGCCATGCGCAAAGCCGGCCTTTCGCTGCTCACCAGCCGCAAAGGCGCGGCCAAGCCGGCGTGCTTTGTCGAGGACACGGCGGTGCGACCGCAGGATTTGCCGGCCTACGTCGCCGGTCTGGAAAAATTGATGGCGGCCGCCGGGGTGGAGGCGTCGTTTTACGGCCATGCGGCGGCGGGCCTGCTCCATGTGCGGCCGGTGCTGGATTTGCACCAGGCGGAGGATGTGAAAAAATTCCGGCAGATCGCCAATGATGTCGCGGCGCTGGTGCGGCAGTTCAACGGCTCGCTCGCCGGCGAACATGGCGTGGGCATCGCCCGCACGGAATACATGAAGCAACAAGTCGGCGACGAACTTTACCGCGTGATGCGCGAGATCAAGCAGTCGTTCGACCCGAACAACGTTTTCAATCCCGGCAAAATCATCGGCGACGGCCGCTATAAAATTGACCGACAGCTGCGCGTGAGCGCGGAACGGAATTCGATGCTGCCCTTTGAACCGCGCCTTGCTTTCGCCGCGCGCGATGAATCGTTCGTCGCCAACCTGGAACAATGCAACGGCTGCGGCGGCTGTCTCAAGGCGACCCCGACGATGTGCCCGACGTTTGTCGCCACCGGCGAAGAGGGTATGTCCACCCGCGGTCGCGCCAATCTCATCCGCGCCGCGCTGGAACTGCGCGGCTCCGACCCCGACCCGCTGTGGGCTGAAGAACTGGAATACGCGCTGGGCAACTGCCTTTCGTGCAAAGCGTGCACCGCTGAATGTCCGTCCAACGTCAACCTGCCGTTGCTCAAAGCCGAGCTGCTCCATGCCCGCGCCCAACGCGACGGCCTGACGCTGCAGCAGCGGCTCGTCAGCTCCGTGGACGGGCTAGGGCGCATCGGCTGCACACTGCCGGGGCTGGCAAATTTCATTCTCGACTCGCGACTGGTTCGCCGCGTCCTCGGTAAAAGCTTCGGCATCACCGGCGAACGTCCCCTGCCCCGCTTTGCCCGCGAACGCTTTGACCGCTGGTTCCAGAAACGCGCGCACGACACCCACGGCCAGCGCGGCCGCGTTATACTTTGGGACGACACCTTCACGCGCTACCACGAGCCGAACATCGGCATCGCTGCCGTCAAGGTGCTTGAAGCCGCCGGCTTTTATGTCACGCTGCCGCAAAAACGGAAGTGCTGCGGGCGGCCGGCGTTCAGCGTTGGCAACCTGACCGAGGCGGAAAAACTCGGCGCGCACAATCTCGCGCAGCTGACGAACGACGACGCGCCGATCATTTTCCTGGAACCGTCGTGCTACTCGATGTTTGCCGAGGATTACCGGGAATTGAACCTGGCCGGCGTTACGGAAATTGCGGCGCGCTGCCTCTTATTCGAGGATTTCGTGGAAAACTTATTGCAGGCGGAGCCGGAGGCACTCAAGTTCGACCACGAACACGGCCGCGTGGTCATTCATGCGCACTGCCACACCAAGGCGCTGACGAACCCCAAAAACGCGCTGCACCTAGCCGCGCGACTGCCCAACCGCACGGTGGCCATGCTCGACACCGGCTGCTGTGGCATGGCCGGCGCGTTCGGCATGACGGAAGCGAAATACGACCTCTCGCTGAAAATCGCCGAACCGCTGCTCGCGCTGATCAAACAGCAGCCTTACGGCACGACGTGCGTCCTCTCCGGCACCAGTTGCCGGCATCAGGTGCAACATCTCGCCACCATCCACACACAGCACATGGCCGAAGTGCTGGCCGAGGCGCTGGCGTGATATTCACCGGCACAGGTCTCCCAGCGCCGCCGCCAGCTCCGGAAATTGAAATTCAAACCCCGCCGCTACCAACCGCTTGGGCACGCACCGCTGGCTTACCAGTGCCAGCGCCGCTTCGGATCCCATCAGCCTTGAACCAATCCGCACGGCAAACTCCGGCGCCGGCGGACTCCACGGCCGATGCTGCGCGCGCCGCAACGCGCGCATGAATTCCGCGTTCGTCACCGCGCCGGGCGCGACGGCGTTGAAAGTTCCCGACCAGGTTTCCGACTCAACCGCCGCGACAAATATCCGCACCAGATCTGCGAGGTGAATCCAACTGAGGAATTGCCGCCCGCTGCCCGCCGCGCCGCCGAGAAACCATTTCGTCAGCCGGCTTAATACCGGCAGCGCGCCCCCATCGCGCCCCAGCACAAAACCGATTCGCAATACCACCTGGCGCACCGCTGGCATCTTGGCGGCAGCGCCAGCCGCTTCCCATTGCCGGCAGATTTCGGCGAGCGAGTTGCTGCCGGCGGGCGCTGCTTCATCGCAGGCGACGTCGCCGGTGTCGCCGTAGAAACCCGTGGCGCTGGCCTGCACCCAGACGCGCGGCGGCTGGGCCACCTGGCCCAGCGCGGCCCCGATGGCCTTCACCGAATTCAATCGCGATGCCGTGATGCCGCGCAGATTTTCCGGCGTGTGCGGACAGTTGATGTTTTTGCCGGCGAGATTGATGACCGCTTCCGCGCCGTCGAGCCATTGAATCCAGTCGCCGCCCGTCGCGCCATCCCAAGCCGCTTCGCGAACGCCGTCCGGCCGCGAGCGCGGCGAACGAGTCAGCACGACCACTTCGCAGCCGCGCTTTAAAAATTCTCCGGCCAGCGCACAGCCGATGAAGCCGCTGCCGCCGGCGATGACAATTCGTTTCATGGTTAAATCTTCAGCCGCAGTTCCGGCGCGTTTTCCGCGGTCAGCGGATTGACCGCGAACCCGCCCGCCTCCAGCCGTTGCCGCCAGTCGGCCATCAACCGTTGCACGGCATCCAAGTCAAGCTGCGCGTGCTGCGCCGGGTATTTCGCCAGATTCGCCGCCGCCAGCTTGAACAGCGCGGCGGACGGTGGAAGTCGGTTTTTCTGGAGATGCACAAACGCGCCGGCGAGCTGAATGAGGCCTTTGTAAAAATCCCCGTCCGGTCCGCGCCGGTCCGCCAGCCACAAATCCTCCAGCACGTCGTGCGCCTCGTAATAGAGCCGGCGGTTGAAGCAGTCGAAATAGCCGAGGTAATGCGCGTCCAGGGCCTGTCCCTGGAAGGATTCGATCATCGCGGCGATGCGGGCGCTCTTGTGACTCACGGCTTCAGTTTAGAGACTGCTAACGGCAACTACAAACAACTTGATAAAACCGGCCAACCGGCGGAGTATTCAGTGGCAGCCAACGAACACCAAAAGTTTTTTATGAAAAGCAAATTATTGATCATCCTTTGCCTCGCCTCAATGCTTCTGGGCAATGCCAGCATCAGCCGGGCGGCGGACGACAGTTCTATCGGCACCATCACCGACGTGATTCTGGTCCGGCCGGGCTGTTTTGTGGCCACCGCGATTGGCACGGCATTTTTCATCGTGGCTCTGCCGGTGGCCGCCGTCTCCGGCAGCGTCAAGCAAACTGCCGACACCCTCGTGGTGGCCCCGGCCCAGGCGACGTTCACGCGGCCCCTCGGCGACTATACCTCCCTCGAATAAAATTCCAGGAGCCGGGGGCGCAGCTGATTGCCGCCGGGCGTTGTCCGCGCCCTACGCAAACGCCCCGAACAGCGCCCGCATCTCCTCGTCCACCTGCGAAGCGTCCGTGAGCGTCTGCGAAATTTCCTCGCGCAGCAAAACCCGGTAGCGCTTCCGCAGCCGGTGCACCGCCACGCGCACCGTCGTTTCATCCATGCCCAGGTTCCCGGCGGCATCCGCGTGCGACTGCGCGCCCTTGCCGGCCGTCAGGAAAATTTTCAACTGCTCGAACAGCTTCGCCTTGCCGTCCGCCGCGCACTCCGCCTGCAACCGGCCAATCACCTTCGCCAGCAGCGCCAGCGCCCACTCGCGGTCGAACGCCTTGTCCGGACTCGGCTCATTCGTCGCCGCCACCTGAAACTGCGTGTCCGCCGTCTGCCAGTCGAGCGACAAATTCTTTTCCCCGCCGCCGCGCTTGAGCCGCTGCGACTTCTTCCATTCGTTGATGAGAAAATGTTTCAGCGACGCCAGCAAAAAGGCGCGGAAGCGTCCGCGTTCCGCGCTCAGGCCGGCCAGATAATTCTTCTCCAGAAACCGCGCGAAGAACGCCTGCACCGAATCCTCCGCGTCCTCCTTGCCATGCCCGCGACGGCGGACGTAGGCGTAAAGCGGAAACCAGTAAGTGCGGCACAACTGCTCCAGCGCGTGGTCGGACTGCGGCGTATGCCGCCGGCCCGCGGCGAGCACGACCGTCCAATGCGTCGTGGCGAAGATGTCGCCCGGCGTCGAAGCGGGCTGGCTGGAATGTACCGAAGTCATTTCAGAAATTGTAGGAGACGACGGGGCAAGTCTCTAACTTTTAAATGTGGGATTCGCCACGGCGTCGCCGCAACATTTCTCGAACAGCAAATGCGCTTCCGTTTTGCCACGACATTTAAATGCCAACCGCTCCTCCAAACCAATCGAACAACTGCAACGCAGAACCATAAGGCGAACGGGGATTGCCCTTTCATATCCACGGATGGTTTGCCGTAGAACCATTTAATGTAATATCAGGTCATCAACAGTCCAGAGCTGGCGATCTTCACCAGCGGAACGGATTTCCATGTCGTGGCCGGAAAGCTGGTGAAAAAAAAGCGGGGTGCCCCACGCGTCGAGCATTTCGCCTTGGGCATTCACGCGCAAGCCGGCGTCCGACGCGATAAAATTTATGTGCTTGGGATTGTCCCCCAGCAAGGCGGCAGTGATTTCAGGATTCGTGCCGACTGGATTCCCGCCATAAACCTGCGCGTATTGAATGATGGCTTGGCGCGCATTTTGCAAAATGATGAGCGGCGGAATGTTCGTCGCCACCGGTGGTGGGGGCGGAAGTTCGCCGGCATTGGCGGCAAGTTTTTCCTGCGATGAATTGGCCGTGGCTGAACCGGCAGAATTAGTTGACGTCCCAGAAGAATATTCCATCTGTCCGGCGGAAGTGCGCGACGCAGGATTTTCCGCAGTGCGGGAAAATTGAGAGAACGCGAAATAAATCAGAGCCGCGACTACGGCGACCAGCAGGACAGCGGCGGCGAGATCTTTTTTCCTCATTTCACGACGGGTTCATGATGCCGAGATTCGACGAGGCGAAGCGGCCGAGGTTGGGGAATACCGTCGAAAGGTTGCCCGGATCAACGCCGAACCAGGTCGCGAGCGTGGCGAAATACTGGTCGGTCGCCGTCGTGGGAATCCAGCGGCCGGTGCCGGTGTCGTCCGGGCCGTTGACGGTGAGCGTTGGCAGCTTGCCGTACGTCTGGCCGCCATTGACCGAACCGCCGCTGCCCGCGCCCAAGCCGCCGACAATGAGCTGGTGACTTCCCCAGCCGTGGTCGCTGCCCTGGCCGTTGCTGGGAAACGTCCGGCTAAAATCGCTCGCGGTGAACGCGGTCACCTTGTTCGCGAGGCCGAGCTGTTCCATCGCGCGCTGGAAGGTCAGCAGCGACTGGCTCAATTCGGCAAGCAGATTGGCGTGCGCCCCGACGATGACGCCATTCGGATTAGCGGTGGTGTAATTCGTCTGGCCGGTGTGCAAATCGTAGCCACCGACCTGGCAGAAAAAAATCTGGCGGCTCATGCCGAAGCCGCCGCTCGCAGCGGCGCGGTGACCGGCTTCGATCAGCCGGGCGACCATCTGCAATTGCGGCGCGAGGCTGGAGGAAAAGGTGCTGCCATTGTTCGGCGTGCTGATTTTCCCGGGAAAGGGCAACGACCAATAGTTGGTTGGGGCCGTGTTGGTGATGGCGCTGTTGAGCAGCGCGCCAGTGTTGAGGGAATGGGCTGCGACCCCGGCATAGGCCTGCGACTGCAGGTTTAGATATTGCAAGCCGAGCAGATTCGTCAGCGCGGCGAGGCGAGCGCCACTGACGCCAGTGAGCGAAATCGCTCCGCCGGTCGAGACGGAATACTGGCTGACGATGTTGCCGACCTCCAGCGTGTTCGAACCAGCGAGCGAAATACAAAGCGAAACCGGCGCCCCCGGCTGGACAGAATTCAGCAAATCCGCGCAGCGCCCGGCCCAGCCGGTCGTGGGCGGCTGGTCGGGAACGGAGGTCTGCCATTGGGTCTGCTGGTCCGCGTGTGAAAATAATTGTGGCGGCTTGGAAACGCTGCCGGCCAGATATTGTGTGCGGGTGATGGGATAAACCAGCGTGCCGACGTTCAGCAACATGGCGAGCTTGCCTTCGTAAAAAAGCTCGGCCAGTTCGGGACAGGCCGGGTGCAGACCGTAGCTGTGACCAGCAGGATCAATGTAATTGTTCGTGGTGCCGGGAACCACCAGGTTTTGCAATGAGCTGGACGGTAATGCCAGCACCGGGGTGCGGACCGTGGCGTAATTATTGTATTCCGAGGCCAGGGCCGGGATGATGAGATTGTTCGAGTCGTCGCCGCCCTGGAGGAAAATGCAGACGAGCGCCTTGTAGTCTGAAATGTTCGACTGCGCGACGGCGGCGTTCATCAGCCGCAAGTCGCGGATGGCCGCGCTCATCGCCACCGTGCCCACGGCGGCGCACGCCGCGCGGCGGATGAAATCGCGGCGGTTGATGGCGGATATTTTATTTCCATTCATAAAATCATTTTTGAATCGTGCAATCCGGCGAACAGAGAATCAGGTGAACCGCGGCGCGGACGCGGTCGCGCATTTGCGACTGCGTCGGCGGCGTGCTGAACGGGAAGGTGGTCAGGTTGGTGACGTAATAAACGATGTTCGTCTGCGCGGCGGCCGACAATTGTCCCGCGACCAACAGCGAGCTCAAGTTGCTCACCAGATTGGGAACGCCGGCGTTCGCGGTGTAGTTGGTTGTCATCCACGGCGCGATGTTGAGCACGATGGAGCCGTTGCCGCCGACGTAGCTGGACAGGCCGTTGGTGTTGCTGGTGTTGTTCAACAGGCCGCTTTCAATGAAATTCATCGCCAGCGCCACGCTCGTGTCCGAAGTCAGTTGAAACTCCGGCGTGGTTAAACCCGCCGACGCCAGCGCGCCGGGAAATTGATAAGTCGGATAATAAAAATTGAACACCGTCGGCGAACGCAGTGGTGATTGCGACAAACTGTAAGTCGTGCCGGTGTCGGTGTAGCTCAAGTTCCAAGTGCTTTGCTGGATGGTCACGTTGCCGGAGCGCGTCAGCACCGGCGCATTGAGCGGATACAGGCTGAATGCGCTCTGCGTCTGGTTGCTCGCCGTGGTGAGGTTGAGGGTGAAATGCGTCGCGTCGGGAATCGCGGCGACTTGATAGTAGCCATCCGCCGGGTTGAGCGTCGGAAAATTCACATACAGCGATTCGCCGGCCAGCAAACCATGCGGGCCGGAACAATCCACCGTAAGGTTTGTTCCGCTTTGCACAAAACCCGCCGCCGCAACCTTGGGCAGCAGGCAACTGCCGGAACGCGTCGCCGGATCCGCCGTGGCGACCGTGAACACCGAGGTCGAGACATTGGTGACGACCGCGAACAAGCCGCTCGTCGCGCCGCCGCTGGTGAACGCCAGATAAGCGGCATTGCCCGCGAGCAGGCCGTGATTGGATATGGTGACGGTAATGACGTTGTTCGACTGGCTGTAGGTCCCGGCCGCAAGGTTCGGTGCGTTGACGGTGAACGTGTTTGTGGCCGGCACCGAGACGGAGTAGGCCTGGCTCGGCGGCGCGGGATTGCCCGAAGTATCGGCAAAGGACAGCACGGCGGTGTCGCCGCTGTTCATCAGGTGCGGGACAATCGTGGTTACCGTGATGGTCTGGGAGCCATTTTCGGCATAGGTTCCGGCGATGCCCGGCGGCGCGGGAAACGCCCGCGCGCTGGCGGTGATGCGCAACACGGGCTCGCGCTGTTTGCCGTAAGTCGGGTCGGACAGCAAGTTCGTGCTGCGCGCTTCGTAGTCGAGCAGGATCGCCTGCACGACGGCCTGCAAATTGCCGCGGACACCGTTGCCGTCGTTGTTAAAGACTTGTGCCACGCGGTAAACATAATCACGGCTGGGATTGCTGGTGACGAGCCGCTGGATGAGCTGGCGGCAAATAAAGGGACCGGCGTTCTGGTGGTTGAAAATCGAGTTCATCGCCTGCTTCAAATCCAGCAGGCAATAGCTGTCATTGGTCGAGGTGCTGCTGACCGTCTGATTGCCCCACGCCGGTGGCAGCATGACGTTATCGAGCAGGAGTTTCGTGCCCAGCTCATGGTGCGTCGGCACGAGCACCATCGGATTGGTATAATTCGCCGGCGGATAAAAAGTGACCGGCAGCCGGCCGCTGGCCTGGTTGGTTTGAAAATATGTCCAGCCGGTGAACACGCTGGCGAATCCCATGATGGTGTTCTGGCCGTAGGTCGGCACAAGGCTGTTTTGCGAGTTCAAGACGAGCGAACCGTCCGGCCACAGGCGGTTCAATCCGATGGAGAAAAGCTGGTTGATTTCGCGCGCGTAGTTTTCATTCGCGTGGACGCCGGTGATGAGGCTGCCGGCGGTGTTGCCCTGCATGTTCAGATACAAACCCATCGCCGGCGTGAGCGTCACTGCCTCGAGCAGCGTGCGGTAATTGCCAAAAGCATTGGTCTCCAGCGTGTCGTAAAACGACGCCAGCGCCGTGGCGTTGTTTTGCAGCACGCCGTTCTCCGATACGACCATGATTTCGCTCAACGCGAAAGCCACGCGCTGCCGCAACTGGTCCGGCGCGGTGATGGAATTCTGCCACCAGGCATTGAACCAGTCGCTGCTGGGATACGGATCGGTCGGGTCGGCGCTCGCGTTGGCGAACACGACCGGCAGCATGAAGGTCGGCGGCAAGCTAAACTGGTTGGTGATCCAGCCCGCGTAGCCGAGCGCCTGCACGGTGGCGATGTCGTTGGAACTGGGGCCGAAGGTTGCCTGCGTCAGGAACCGAGCGGCCGCGTTGGGATCCAGGTGGTCGTCCGCCCAGGCCGGCGGGGCCGGCGGCGCGGTAAATGTCTGCGACCCGTTAACGGCGACGAAATGACCGCTGATTTCGCCGGCGGGAGCAAATTTGGTTCCGATATTAATCCATGCTTTGCCTTCCTTGATGATTTCAGCGAAGCCTGCTGGCAAAACGCCGCTGTTGGTCTTGAACGTCCAAAGATAACTGCCGTCGGCCTGCGGATGCGATTGGGAGATGTCATACACATCAAACAATCCCGCAGGACTCAAGTAAGGATCCGTGTTGATGCCCTCGGCGGACGGCGTGTCCACGAGATTGTCCACGGTAAAATTCAGAATGGCCTGCGTGCCCGCGGCATTGACCAGCAGCGTCGCCGAGCCGACGCCTTGACTGGTCACGCCAGGCGACGCGAGCAGATTCGCGGAATACAGCGTGCCGCTGACCGTGGAGGGCAGCGGCGGATAATAACGCGAGAGCAGATAATTCGGCGTCACGCCGGCGGGCGCAGTGTTCGTGCCCGTCGGGTCTTGCAGCCAGGCTACCGACCAATTGTCGTTCGTGCCGACGCCGGCCTTGTGGAGAACTTCAACGTAGTATTGCTGTCCCGCAACCAGCGCCAGCCAGCCGGACTGCTGCGCCGCTTGCAAATTCCACTGGCGCGGCAAGGTTCCATTTTGTCCCGGCGCAATCGGGTTGTTCGTCGGCGTCACCCAGGCGCGGAGAACTTTGTTCACCTGCTGGTTGTCGTCGGAAATCCAAAGTTGCGCCGCTTCGCTGCCGGCAATCCAGAAATAATAATTCCCCGAAACCGGCGCGGTGAAATAACCGCGCACGCGCTCGCCGTAATTGTCCCCATAATTAGTGGCTCCCTCCAAGGTCGGCAATGTGTTCGTGAGGGTGGCCGGCGTGTCCGTGGGAATGTCCGCCACATTTGTGCCGGGCACGCCGGCCCAGATCTCCTGCACCACCGAACTGTAATTGGTGGCAAATATCTGGATGCCCACGAGCGACGCGCCCGCGCCCGCGGCGTTGGTCGCGGTCAGCAGCGTTTGATAATTCCCGGCCAGCGCCGGCGTGCCGGCGATCATGCCGCTGGTGTTGTTGAAGCTCAATCCCGGCGGCAGATTCGAGGCGGTGAACCACAGCGGCGTGTTGGCCGCCGTGACGTTGAAGCTGAACGGCTGGCCGACGAACCCATACGCGTTCAACGCGCTGGTGATGACGGCGGGCGCGTTCGAACTGACTAGACCGAAGTTGTTGGTCGGGTAGAGGCAGTTGCTAGGAATGATTTGCTCGGACTGGTCGGCGCAAAACCAATTCAAGTGCACCTGCGCTGCGCCGCCGGTTTGAAGATACTCCAGCTTGAGGTTGTAGCACGTCCCGGCCTGCAACATGATGGCGTTGGTCCAATCCGTCGCGCCCTGGGTCTGCCATTTGTTGATGAGCAACTGGTCATTGATATACAGCCGGCAGCCGTCGTCGCTCCGCACGTCAAAAAAATACAACTCGGAATACTGCGGCTGAACCTGGCCCGTCCAGCGCACGCTATAAAGTCCGTTGCTCAAGTTGGGCGACGTGCCGTTCGTCCACACGAAATCCACTGTCGGATCAATCCGCGTCAGAAACAGATTCGTCGGATTGAAGTTCGCCGCATTGGTGTAAGTCGTGCTCGAATTGGTGTAATACTGGCCCAGCAGCCCGAAACCTTTTGCGGTGGGCGAAGGATAAATCACCACGCTCGCGCCGGGCGGATTGCCGATGCGATAATTCGGGCCGGTCAGCACGTTGATCTGCGCGATGACCGGGGTCTGCAAATTCGTGTTTGCCAGCGGCGTCACGCTGATGCTCGCCGAGTAGGCGCCGGCCGGCAAAGTGACGGCGGGCGGCAGGCTGCTGTAGTCCAAGCCCGCCGTCGCCCAGCCCATTCCGGAGCTGCCGGGGCCGAGGTTGACCGTGATGGCATTCAACGGAAATCCCCCGCGCGTGATGGTGAACTGCCCAAAGTTCTGCGGCTTGACTCCGGGGTCCGGCTGCGTCGCCACCGGGTCGCTCGCGGAAATCGTGATGAGGTTTTGCGCCGCCAGCTGGTTAGTGGTGTATTGATAATCATTCAACGGCACGCCGTTGTTATCCTGCGTCGCGTTGCTGAACGGATTGTTCGGATCCAGTCCCAGCTGGTATTTTTCCCAGTCATTCATCAGGCCGGTGCCGTCGGAATTTGTATCCGCAATGAGCACGCGATAAAACTTCATCGCCGGGCCGGCCGCGGACAGGAACGTGAGATTTGTCCCCGCGCCCGGCGCGGAGAGGGGCAACGTGGCCGGGCGCACGACCGCGCTGGTTTCCGTCAGCCAGCTGGCGCCGCCGAGGTTGGTGACGCTTTGCAACTGATACACTTTGCCGAATTGCGACGGCAGCGTGACCGTGCCGTTCGTGGCGGTGAAGGCGAACCCGGAAATTTGGGGAACCGAATTGGAATTAAATGGATTCGTCCCCGCCTGGGCCTCGTTGACATTGGAAACGCCATCGCCGTCCGGATCGGCGTTCGGGGGAACATTAGTCGCGAAATAAACCCATTCCCAAACGTCGCTCATGCCGTTGCCATTTTGATCAATCATCTGTGCCCACAAGGGCTGCAAGTTTGACAGGGTGATCAGAGCCGACAAAACGAAGAACCAAACCCTCACGGTTTTGGGTTGGTAAAACCGCCCTTGGTGACTCCCACGGCAGACGAAACGGCGGAATATCATGGTTGACTTGTGATTGCTGGCTACCATGCAGCCAACCATTGCAAAAGTCAAATGGAGCCCCCACAGGCACTGACCTCATTTGAAATTCCCGGAGCGCGGCTGTGCGCGTAGCGTTAGCCGCAGCGCTTAAATAATGCTGCGGCTGGTCTTCGACACAGCCGCGCTCCGCCAAATGGGACACTATCCCCCACAGATGGTGTCCTTATTTCAAAAACCGGTGGGGCGAGCATCCCCGCGAGCCGCGTTGCCGCCGGCTTACGCCGCTTCCACCGTGAGCGCGGACAGCGGGTCGCAGCCGGACGCGCGCTGGTAAATTCCCGCCGGGTCGCTGCCGCCGGCCTTCGTCCCCGTCCACACGTTGACCACCGCGTTCGTGACAAACATCGTCGCCTCGATGACCAGCCGCCACTGGCCCGTTCCGCTGTCGAAGAAAATCCGTTGCGACGCGCCCGCGAGCAGTTGCGCGGGGTCGTCGTTCGCGAGGTGCGACCAGCCGGAACCGAAGTTAAACCAGAACCCCTGCTTGATACCCGCCGCGCTGCCGGGCTTGAAATACGCGCTCCAAAATAATTGCCCGCCCGCCGAGTAACGTGTGACGTCGCGGTAAAACGTGCCGTCCCACGTCACGCCCGCGCGCACACCGCCGTCCCAGAGCGGGTCATCTGGCCGGGGATTATTGGCGTCCGGCCAGCGGAGGCCGGAGTCTAAATGCGGGAGCAAAACATCGCAGCCCGGTTTGGCCGCGCCCACCAGACCGTCCGCGTAAGCCGCCAGGCGGTAAGCGTCCGCCGTGGGATTGGCGGGTGCGGACGCGAGTTCGGCGGCGAGCAACATCCGTTTGAGCGTCTCGTCGCCGTGTTTCAATTTCGTTTCGCGTTTCACGGCCTGAAAATTTTCTTTGGCCACAGATGCACACAGATGGCCACAGATGAAGACCGGACAGCCGGACTTTCAGTATTTGTGTTTCATCTGTGTTTCATCTGTGGCTGAAACCGCCGTTGCTTACGGCGTGGCCGGTTTGGTGCCGGCCTTGGGTTTGTTCGTCTTGCCGGAGGCGCGTTCGCTTTTGCGGACGTAGCCCATGGCGTCATACAGTTCGCCGTCTTCGCCCTCGGCGGGGTCGCCTTTGACGGCGTTCACCACGAAGGCAATTTGCTTCATGGTCTCCACGTCGGCGAGGTCGCGCTCGTCCATCGCGGCGGTCATCTGGTTTTCCAGCGTGGCGATCTGGCCGCGCGCGTCGAGGCTCGGCTGCACCTTGGTCGTGAACTGCGCGAGCGTCATGCCCGCGAAGGTCTTGGCCGGGCGCAGGTCTTTCCACGCCTTGAGCACCGTGGCGAGTTTCTCGCCGTATTCTTTGGATCTATCAGACATATAGTGTCACCCCCTTTCTTGGTATTCAGTTTTACTGAAAAGGAATTTCCACCCCCGGCCAGGCTGGCGGTTTAGCCACGACAGAGGGCGCGATAAAACGAACCCGGCTGGCATTGCGCCGGCGTGCGGTTGGGAAAAAGAGGTGCCCCGGCTGACCCGCCGGAAGTCCGGGTGCATTCGCCGTGAGCGGCGGCACGCGTGCCGGAAGCCGTGGCGGGTTGGCCCGTAGTCCGGGCAAAGCTGCCGGAAGTCTGGGCGAAATTGCCGAGAGTCTGGGCATGATTGCCGGAAGGCTTGGCGAAGTCGCCGGAAGCCACCGCAGACCTGCCGAAAGCCTTGGCGACTTAGCCGGAAGTCCGGGTGAGTTCGCCCGGTGTCACGGCGAGTCAGCCCGAAGCCTTGGCGAATTCGCCCGCAGGTCAGATTATTATTGGAAAAGGCCGGATTTGCTGGGTTTTTGGCGAAAACCGGGGATTTCGCCGGGCGGTGCTCAAGATTGGGGGCGGAAACATTCACCGTGGTTATTTAACCACTTCAGCCGGCCCTGCGTTATGCAACAATAGTTGCATAATCGGCATTGCGCGGGCCACCGGGCCGCCCGGCGTTCCGCCAGCCAATACAGCACGCTGCCCTTCACCCCCAGGCCCTGGCCGATGCGCGTGAGCGTGGGCATGGAGGGATTGCGGCGGTGTTTCTCGATGAAACTCAACGCCAGCCAGCTAAGGCCCGAGCGCTTGGCCAACTCGTAGAGGGTCAACCCCGCGCGCTCACGGTGTTCGCGGATGATGCCCGCGAGGGCCAGGCACACCGGGTCCGCAAATGAACTCGATTGCGAGGAGGCCGCGCCCATAATTTTCAGCCACAGATTTTCACAGATGGAACCCAAATCAAGAAAAACGTCGGCGGGTTAATTTTTTGGCAGCACCACGTCTTTCCATTCCATCGTGCGGATGGGGCGCGTGCCGATGATGAACTTGGCCACGTCGGAGAGCGGAACACTGAAAGGAAAGTTCGCAACACGCATATTAGAGAAAGTTGCAGGGCCAATATCGCCGAATCCGGTTAATGTGCGCCCATCTTTCGTCACCGCCACCACGCCGAACTGCCGGAACTTCATCTTCTCGGAATTCACCGCTATGGCAACGAATGCATTGCCGTTCACATTCTGGCCAATTCCATTAAGCACGCTGTCGCCATCCAAAGCCATTGGTGTGAAGCCATGGTTTGCAACGGGAACGTCTTTGGGATTTTCCAGAGTGGTAATGGTATATTCGAACCGGATGGTGACATGAGGCGGAAAGTTGGTTCGTTCGACCGTAATCTCATGCCAGCCGAGATTCCCTTTTTCCGAATTTACATCTTGAGCTGAAGCGCCAGACGCGCTTAACGGAATGATGTTGTTCTGGTCATCAAGCAAGGTGATTTTGCCCAAGCAGGTTCGATCAAAGAGAGGGTGCGAAATCCAAAAGATCAGAAAACGCGGTTTCACTAACGGGTGGGGAACATTGTCCTGCATCTCGCCAGGCGAAACGGCCTTGAGCCATTTTAGTTCCGTCGCATCCGTCACCGGCGAACCGTCTGGATGCCGCGCCGCGCCGGACTGGTTGGTCTGCCATTCATCCTGCCAGGCGAGGAATTGCAGCTTGGGCGGCTCGGCCAGCAAAGCGGGTAAGACGTCAGGATTGATTTCCGTTGCGTTGCCGTTTTGCACCAGCTTGTAGCGAATCTTCACACCCCGCGGGTTCTCGGTGAAGCCGAGGATTTGCAGAATGCCTTCCCCGCCTTCGCGGGTTTTGAAAAACCACATCGCGGATTGTTTCAGCGTCAGCAAATTTACCAACGGCCCGCCGTGACTCGTTGAATCCAATTGATAAGCAGTATGGATGACTCCGCCCGTTTTTGGCGCTTCCGGCCACGGCTGGTGCAGCCGTTCGGCCTCGCGCGCTTTCCGTCCCCATTCAATCACGGCCACGTCGTTCTGAACTTGCACCGGGGTCAGGTCATCCCAGCTTTCCCAGTTTGTCGAATTGTTTCCGTGCGCGAAGGGAAATGCGCCGTCAAAGCCAATCACCTCGCCGTCGCCGGCGGACATCAAGTCCGCGCCGGATTCGCGCAGCCATTGGATGTAACGAAATGGCCGTGAATCTTCGGGAATGTCCAGCGCTTCCCAACTCCGTTCGTCCTTGCCCAACGTCTCGGTGATGCTGGCTGGCGGCGTCAACAATTCGCCAGTGTCCAAATTCAAAAACAGATTTGTGCCGTTTTCCCGCGCTTCAATCACCCGCTCCATCACCGGGCCGAAGGAAGGCGCGGACGCGGCGGCGGGTTTGGGGTTCGCGTTGGGATCTGGTTTCGGCTGCCAGATCAGCATGGCGGCCAAATTTTCACGAACAGGCTGGCCGTTGCTTTTTTCGCCCACCCGCCGGTGCATTTGAAACAATTCCAACACGCAATTGTTCTGATCCAACCCGCGCGGTTTGCCGAGGTGAACCTGTTTCAACTGTTCAACCACCTTGGCTGCCGTGACCGCATCCGGCAAAACAAAACCAATCTGATAATTGGGTTTACCTTTCAAATTAGTTGTCCCGGCCAATATCCGGTCGTAGCCGTTGTTGAATCGGGGCGCGACTAGACAATCCAAGTTGGTCGGCGCCGAGGAAGCGGCGGCGGCGGAATAGTCGAAGAGCTGGCCGGAATATTCCACATACAACCCGCGTTCAGGATAGGCGGTGTCGCAGGCAAGTTTGATCACGACGACCGCCCCCTGTTGCGAAACATCGGTGACATGAAGCAACGCCTCACCGTATTCGCCGCTGACGGAAGCATCAATGCGGTCGGGAAACCAGACGCCCAACGGCTCGTGCCTACTCCACCAATGAATGACTTGGAACAAAAGACTGGCAATGAGAAACGCGAAGGCTATCCACGGAAGTTTTTTGTTCCCAGCCGTTGCTGGATAAATGCCGGGTTTATCCGACGCCGGATTTTGCAGGACGGACGCGCCATTCTTGTTCACCGCGCGCCAGACGCTGCGGATGATAAGCCAGTCAACCAAGGCAACGGAGGCGAGCGCCAATGAAACCCAGATGGTGAGATCCCACAAATCAAGAAACAGCGAGTTCTGAAGGCCGAGCACATGGCCGGCAAACAGCTTGGCCAGCACGAGCCACAACCATGCTATCGCTCCGTCCACCGCCAGCAACGGAAACAGCAAGCCATCGAACACGGCCAGCCACAGGCCGTGAAGTTTCCCCGCCGAGCGGCGGATTTGCGAGACGGCAATCCAGCCAAGAATTGTCGCGCCGAAGGGAGCGGTAAATCCAAGCAGCGCCAAGGGCAGGCCAAGCAAAATAACAAACCAATTCAGACCGGGAACTGGACTTCCGGATGGAACACGAACCGGCTGCATGCACCAGAACAACGCGACCAGAGCAAAGAAAAAGAGTGGCACCCAGCATGCCCCCACAATGGCCGTGCGCGAGAAGCGCGGTTCGACTTCTGGCTTCTCGTCTTCGGTTTGAGCCTCCTCACGTCGGCTGCTACCCGGCGGAGTTGCTACAATGGTTTCCACCATCGTCTTCACTTCGCTGACCTGCTGGTAGCGGAGTTCGGGATTTTTTTCCAGCGCGCGCAGGACGATTTCATCCAGCCGCACATCAATCTGGACCTTTGATGAGGGCGGCAACAGCCGCTTGCCCGGCAGTTCGCCGGTGAGCATCTGGTAAAACACCACGCCCAACGCGTAAATATCCGCCCGGTGATCCACCTCGCCGGGAGCTTGAATCTGCTCCGGCGACATGTATTGCGGCGTGCCCATGACCTTGCCCGCATCGGTGAGAACCGGCGTCCCCTCACCCGGCTTCGCCACCCTCTCCCCATCCGATGGGGAGAGGGACGGGGTGAGGGGGTCGCCGATGATTTTCGCCAAACCGAAATCGGCCACCTTCACCCGACCACGGCGATCCATCAAAATATTCTCCGGCTTGATGTCGCGATGCACGATGCCCTGGTCATGGGCAAATTGCAGCGCGTCGCAAATCTGCGGCACGATGGCCAAGGCTTCGCGGGCGGTGACGCGTTCCTTGGCGAGCAATTGCCGCAGCGTCACGCCGTCCACAAATTCCATGAGCAGAAAGTAAAAGCCTCCCGCCTGACCATGATCATAGATGGTCACGATGTTGGGATGATTCAACAACGCCAGCGCCCGCGCCTCTTTCTCAAAGCGCGTGGCGAATTGCGGGTCGTTGGCACGTTCCGGTGCGAGCAGCTTGAGGGCGACGAAGCGATTCAGCGATTTCTGCCGCGCCTTGTAAACCACGCCCATGCCGCCGCGCCCGAGGCATTCGAGGATTTCCAATTGCGGAAAATGCGGCGCGATCTGTTCCGGCGGCAACGGCGGCTGCGCGGCGGTGGCCTCGCCGGTGAAGGCGGTTTCCGTGTTCAGGTTCATCGCCATCAGGCAGCGCGGACAAAGTCCGTCCGGCGCGTCGGGCGGCAGAATCGCCCCGCACTGCGGACATTTCGGCATCGGTTCGGTGTTCATGCCCGTTACTTAAGGATTGGCTTGGGTTTGTTACCGGCTATTTCAATTTTATTGCCGCGCGAGAGCCGCGGCAAGGTGGCGCAATTCGGCGTTCAAGTCTGCGCCCTCGGCGAGCGTCTGGGAAATTTCCTCGCGATAGATTTCGCGGAAGCGTTTCCGCAGCCGATGCACCGCCACGCGCGCCGCGCCTTCGTTCACACCCAGCTGTTTCGCCACCGACGCGTAGTCAATCGCGCCCCGGTCAGCGAGCAGGCAGTTTTTCAGCGTGTCATAATCGCCGGGCTTGCCAGCCGCCGCAAATTCCGCGCGCAGCCGGCTGGTGGTGAGGCCGATGAGCGTCAAAGCCCATTGCCGGTCGAAAGTTTCATCGGGCGCGAGCGCTTGCGTGTCCGTGGCAAAGCGGCTTTCCGCAAAGGTCGTGTCCATCTGCGCGTGCGCCTGCCCGCCGCCGCGCCGTTGCGCCGAGACGCGATCCCATTCATTGCTCATGAATTTCTTTAGCGCGACGATGAGGAACGACCGCAATTTGCCCTTCTCGCGGTCGGCGGAATCCAGCCAGCGTTTTTCGAGCAGGCGGCAAAAAAATTCCTGGGTCAAATCCTGCGCGTCGGGCGGCGACTTGCCGCAGCGCCGGACGTAGGCGTAGAGCGGATACCAGTAAGCCTGACAGATGGTTTCCAGCGCCGCCGCCGATTCGGGGGTGGTCTGACGCGTGGCGAGCACAACCGACCAGCGCGTGTTGGGAAACAGGCGCGGGGTTTCGCGGGAAGGCGCTACGCTGCTCATGCGGACATCATATGCAGAGCAATTAAGCGAAACGAGCCGGTTGTTACGCGGGAAAATAATTATCTGACTGGCCCTGCCAATTTCGTCAGAACTGTGACAGTGGAATTAGGCTTTTAGTTTCCGCTCCAGGATTTCGCCGACGAGCGCGGGGTTGGCTTTGCCTTTGGAGAGCTTCATCACCTGGCCCTTGAGCGAATTGAGCGCGGCGACTTTGCCGGCCTTAACCCCGTGCCGAACGTGCGCCGGTCATCCTCCACATAGCCGAGCATCTGGCTGGCGTGTTCTCCGCATTTGGGAACACGAACTTGCCAGACGAAATGAAACGCATTTGAGCCGGCGAATCCAGCGGGTGTTGCTTTGAGATAGCTGGTGTTTTCACCAAGGCGAAAGTTCGCGCATGGAGCAGCGTGGCCTAAGCGGCGTCATAACTCAAAACTTCTGGTGCGTCCACTCCACAGACTTCTTCCAATCTGGCGAGCCGCTACAAAAAGCCAAAACAAACTTCAATGTCTCATCGTGACCAAAATTGTCCCGCTTAGAACTCCACTGCTCTTTGGCGTTGGGGAAATAATTCAAGCCAAACCGATTTTTGTCCATCGTGAATACTTGCAATAACTCTTCTGTCCGATCTACCTCAATGCGAAAAACCGGGCCAATATCTCCAGCAACTCGCGTGTCCAAAGCTGCTCGAATGTCCGCTTCCGTCGGATTCTTGAGAGTCTTTACTGGCTCCTCATATACCAATGTGTAGCTCATGGCCTTTGTGTTTGGTGTTGTGTTGGTGGTTTGCGCGCCGACTCTAAAGCTACCGGCCAGCAACAGTAACAGAATGATGTGTCTCATTTTCATAAGCATGTAGCCGCCGCGAAAAAAGCTGAGCCGCCGCCTACTCGCGACGTGAACCGCGATAGCGGAACAGAAAGCGCCAACGGCGGCTCCGGCGCACAGGCTCATACAAATCAATTCACGTTGCTCGCAATAAAACCAATGCCTTTCTTCTCACAACTGGTCTTCAATGCCTCCAGTTTGGCAGACTCGGCTGACGGCATGAATCCGTCGGCATCGTAATGAACGATGCTATCGTGAGGCAAGCCGCTCAACCATGCCTCCATCTCTTTTGAGTCGAATGTCTTGAAAACAACGGCACGAGTGCTGTTATCTGGAGGGACAAGGACATAAACCGCTCGCGCAACCCTGCTGGTGGTCGCATCAGCATCCACGATGTAGGTCTGAACCAAGTGGTAATCGGCAGCCAAACCGACAGCCGCCGGCAGCGTGAGGCAACAGAGAATAAGGATAATCTCTTTCATACTGATAATGACACGCGAGTCATGGTTTTATTAGAACATTTGTAGCCATATCAACGAAAAAAGCAGCTGAGCCACCGCTTACCGGCGATGTGAACCGCGACAACGGAACGCCCAGCACCAACGGCGGTTGGCCATCTGGTGATGAAATGGTTCTCGGCTGGCGTGGATTTGGAATTATTCATGCCTTACTCCTTTGATTTAATTTTTTGGCAGCACCACGTCTTTCCATTCGTTCGTGCGAATGGGGCGCGTGCCGATGGTGAACTTGGCTACTTCGGAAAGCGGAACCGCGAAGCCGAAACGAGAGAGCTGTGGGCCGGAGCCGTCGGAATTGCCGCTGATTCCACCGCCCGACATCAGTTTGCGTCCGTCCTTGGTGACGGCTACCACGCAATACTGCCGCGTTTTCATCGTCTGTGGATTGACTCCGATGGTTACCAAGGTATTGCCTCTGGCATCCTGTCCAATGCTGCCAAGCTGGCTGTCGCCGAAGATTCCGAGATAGCCGCTGTAATCGGAAGGGATTTCCTGAATCTGTTCCAACGGGCCGACCGTGTAACGCAACCGTATCGTCACTTTTGCGGGAATATTCGTGCCGGCTCCGCACATCAAGCTTTCAATCAGCCAGTCTATGTTTCCATTCTGTGGCTTGGCTGCCCTTATTCCACCTACACGCTGGCTATAGAAATCGGTTGGATTTTTGCCGTTTTCGTCCGTCAGGGTGACCTCGGCGAAAAAAATGTCATCGAAAAGTGGATGCGAAAACCAGAGATGGAGGAAATGCGGATGTTGTTTCGCAAGTTTGGGCTGGCCGCTGACGTCCGACATCATGCCCGGTGAAACATACTCCAGCCAGGCAAGCTCCTGCTTGTTCGCCACGAGGGATCCGTCGGGATAATGCACGCCGCCGGGGTGATTGGTTTTCCAAGCTTCATCCCATTCGAGATAGCGAAGTTTGGGCGGCTCGGCCAAAAGGGCTGCGTCGTTTGTCCGCTCCACCACCGGGCTGAAGGATGAGAATGTTGGTTTAGGACCGGATGTTTTCTTGGCCACCACTTCAAATGTGAACACGTCGGAAACCGCCAGCTCGTTGGTCCAATTACTATCAGTCGAAACCCAATTGCGCGGGCTGAGCGGATCATAAACAATGCGGCCACTAAATGTCTGCGGGCGCTCAAAGTAACCGCAATCCAGATGAATCTCGACGGTTTCGCCGGGCGGCAGATAAAGAATTTTTTGCGTGAAGGGTGGATAGTCGTCCTTGATCAAATACGCTTTGTCCAAGCTGGGCAAAGGCTGGGGCATCAAGCCGCCGCTACCCACCGGTTGAGATGAGGGTGTCAGGCAAAAATTATTGCCGCCATTGATGCTCCATCTCACGGCTTTGGTTTCGCTGGTGGTATTGATGACGCGACAGTTGATTCCGACCCGCTGGTCGGTGGCAAACTTCGCCGCAATCGGACGGCATTCCAAACGCAGGCCCTTCGCTGAATTGGTGTCTACCGCTGGGAGTGCGGCGGGGGTTGAAGCCATGCCTCCGTTTTGCACCAGCTTGTAGCGAATCTTCACGCCGGGCCTATGGGCACTGGGGCCGACAATTTGCATCAGCCCGATGCCACCCTCGCGCGTTTGGAAAAGAAAACAAGCCGGGGACGGATATGCGCTAAATAATGTGTTGTGTAGTGGAGCCGCAGAATTGGTCCTTACAAGTTCGCTCGCGGTGGCAGCCGACCAAGATTCTCAATCATCACCGGTGATGGCCATGGCCGCCCGTAGATCAAGGCACATCAAGCCCGTGGTGTCTGAGGTTGTCGCCAAAACGGCGTCAACCCCAGTGTCCATGACTGCCCGATCAAGTGAGGCATGGGAAAACAGGTGTCCATTGTCCAAGTCAATCGCCCCGGCGACGTCCCGCTCCACCACCGGGCCGAAGGCAAGATTGGGCGCGGCGACTGGATCCCCCAAGCTGGCCGCATCGGTTGTCACAGTCAGCGGATTCTGGAGTTGCGCGCTTATCGGCTCGGAAACCATGACCTGCTGGCCAATCCTGATCCGGTTCGGTACCAAATCAGGATTGAGCGCCTTCAAAGCCTTGATCGACATCTTAAACTTGCGGGCAATTCTGGCCACGGTATCTCCGTTGGCAATGACATAAACACCTTCAACCCGCTCTTCGTTGGTTAAACCCGGAAGCGAATTTGTGGCCGGTGATGATGCTGGATCATCCCGTATGTCCGTGGCCACAGGACTCTTCACCAGCTTATAGCGTATCTTCGCGCCGGGCGGGTTGTCGGTGAAGCCGGTGATTTGCAAGATACCTCTGACACCTTTGCGCGTTTGAAAAACATAGGTGTAAGGCGGCTGCCCGCGCGGATTTGGCGTCATCTCCTGCATCATCATGTTGTCGGCGGACTCAATGGCCATGGCCAGTTTCGCCGGAGTGTCCTTCGCATCCCACGCACTGGAATCTGCGGCAATCAACTTCATGTCTATGGCATAGGCACTGTTCGGAGAATCCGTGAAGATATCTGCGTCCTGTTTGCGGAGCAGTGTTGCCTTTTCGTCGCTAACCTTGGCGCTCGGCGACTCTTCAAGTCGGACGTGGTCAAACCAAGGGATGCCGCTCAAGTCACCCGTCTCCAAATGAATCCCATTGGCCACGACGCGCTCCATCACCGGGCCGAAGGAAAGATTTTGCATCGCCTCCATTGGCTGCGTTTGAAGTTGTTCAGCGCGGGCTTGGTCCGCAGCTATCTGTGACTCGGCTTGCGCTTGCGCGGCGATCAGCCCGGCGCGGTTGGCGCTGACAGAATCCATCTTGACGTGTCGCAAGCCAACCAACAATAACAGCAGCAGGACCAGGACTAACAATGCACCGAGCACCAGCACGCCGCAGCCAATGGCAATCGTCTTGCCCGTGCTGGATTTCGCTTTCTTGAGCGCCAGCACAAACACGCCCACCACGCCCGCGACGACCAAGAAAACCAGTCCGGCAATGGGGAGCAGCAAGATGCCAGTCTTGGCTGGATATGTCGGCATGGTCGCTTCAGTGGCTGGCGCCCGCCCGTTCACCGGACCGGAGGCAAGATCGGGCGCGACGGCGGGCGGCATGCTGACAGGGGTGACCGTCGGGGCAGCGCTTTGCACCAGCTTGTAGCGAATCTTCACGCCGCGGGGGTTCTCGGTGAAGCCGGTGATTTGCAAAATGCCCATGCTGCCTTCGCGGGTTTTGAAAAGCCACGTTGTCGGTTCGTTAGTCATTCCGGCCAAATAATTCCAGTGCATCGGTTTCACGGACGCCAGACTCGACACGATCCGTTCCGCCGTGGCGGTTTCCCAGAGTTCATTGTCCACCGGCAACGAGCCCAGATCGAATGCATTCAACCCTGTGAGTCGGCCCGTGGGAAGATGAACACCGGTCAACGAGAAGGTGAACTCATCCCGCTGGGTGGCCAGTTCACCGGTTGCCGCGTGTTCTTCATTGACTGCGCAAATATCTACGCGCATCTCGGCCGCCCACCGCATAAAGTCTTCGGGATCTCGGCCAGAAAATTCACGAGTGACGCTGATCAACGTGCCGGAATCCAAATCAAGGGTGCTATTCCTGTTTGTGGCAACCAAATCATTCACCACCCGCTCCACCACCGGACCAAAAGATAGACTGGAGGCGGTGGACGCGGCGGTATCGCGCGCGGCCTTGGCCTGGTCGTATTCCGACTGCGGGAGCTTGCCCACGGACAGCAATTTCCCGGCAACGTCCAGATTGAACTCCGCGAGTTTCAGTTTCAGCCGGGCAACTTCCGCCGTGTCATTCTTCAACTCCGCCACCGTGAGGTCATGGATGATTTCCGCGCGGTCATAATCAGACTGCGGTATTGTTCCGATGGCAAGTTTCTGTCTGGCAATCTCAAGTTCGCGGTCAGCCGCCTGCCGTTTCAAGCGGGCCACCTCATCATCAGCCTGCCCGGTCTTGGCATCGCCGTTTTGCACCAGCTTGTAGCGAAGCTTCACGCCGCGCGGATTTTCGCTTGCGCCCAAGATTTCCATCGCGCCGACATCGCCATCGTCAGTGCGGAACAAGGCAAAGGTGCTTGTGTTCGGGTTGAATACTTGCAGCGTCGGATCGTAAAAAGTGTGCTGGCGCAGGAGTTCCACGGCGTTGTTGGATGAAAGCAGATCAAACGCATGGTTGTTTCCCGACCGCTGCATCGGCGGCTCGCCGAGAAATTTGAATCCCAATTTGCCATAGGGCAACCGATAGCCGACCAAATCAACCCGGTTGCTCCGCAACCAGTCGTAGCAAATATCGCCGGGCTTGAGTTCTGGCCCGATCACTTTCGACTTAACCAGTTGCCGCAATCCTTCCAGGATCGCCGGCGGTGGCATACGCCATTCGCCGCTGCCAAAGTCCAGACAGGCCATCTCCGGGTTTTCGGCGATGTCACCCACCACCCGTTCCACCACCGGTCCGAACGTTTTGGTTCTCCTAGCGGGAACGGGACTCGCTTCAACCAGACGGGTCATTGCCTCCAAGTTTTGAACTGTCGTCAAACTGGGGAACACCGGTCGTTGCTCAATTTTTCCATCCTCATCCAATACCAGCAGGCTGCCATCGTGCAGGTTGTAGGATTGCGCGCCGATGTTCAGATAGCCGGAACGCTCGGATTCGTGCGAGAAGGGGAAAACCCGGCCATCGCTATAATTGATTTCTCCGTAGGTTGCCCATGTTTGTGCCCGTTGATTTGCGCGAGCGCCGGAACTAAAGCCATTCACTCCCGCGCTATAAAGGGCATAATAAACGTTGGTGCCATCATGGGCGTAAACAATGCCAGAGCCATTCGTGCTATACTCCCAAAGCTGCGGAGCCGGCATCACTTCCCCGCAAGCGACTTGGAAGGCGATCAGCAGATAGTTCGTTTTTTCTCCGGTCGTTGAGACTGGCAGAAGAAAGGCCAGCACGTTGGTGAGTGGCGCGCGGCCTTCATAAAGCAGCCGGGTGTTAAACTGGCTTTCTTTTCCAAGCGGGATAAACCGGTTGTGACCTTGGTAGGACCCCGAGATGTTGTAATCAATGCGTGCCTCCAGATTTTCTCCGTGCCGGCGGATGCCAAGAAAGCCGCTGACATCCGCTTCAAAACCAGTGTCCAACCATGACCAGACATTGGCGACCATCGGCCACCAGCCAATGTCCCGCGTCTGCCGATAATACGGGCTGTCCTGCGCATTGGCCCGGTCGCGCAACCGCAGGAATTCTTCGCGGCTAAAATCCACCCGCAATAATAATGTGCCGTTCGTCGTGGAATTGAACGACGTGGCGTTCGGTAATTGGCTCGCAGCGGCTTCATCCACCAGGAACGCCTGTTCGTCGAATTCAGCGAGAACGGTTTGCGGGCCATTTAGATAATGTACCAGCGCGCTGCCTGCCCACAGACAGAACACCGCCACCACTGAGGCCCAAAACCATTTGCGGAAGGAAGGGCGACTGGCTGATTGATTTGGCCCTGGCTTCGCGGTGAAGCTCGGTTCGGCAGGCGGGACGCCCGAGCCACCCTTGTTCACCGCGCGCCATACGCGGCGGATGATGAGCCAGTCAAGCGGAACGGCGACTAGCAACGAAGAGAGAACCAGTAGAATTGTGCTAGGACTTCCATTACTACCGCCCCGATGTAACACAACACCAACCCCCACCAAAACAACCTTGACCAGCCAGGTAATCAATCCATCCAGCACCAGCAGCGGAAAAAGCAAGCCATCAAACACCGCCAGCCAAAGCCCGTAAATTTTTCCCACCGAGCGACGGATTTGTGAGACAGCAATCCAGCCGAGAATCGTTGTGCCGAACGGTGCGGTGAAACCAACCAGCGAAAAAATAATTGCCAGCAAAGTCTGCCACCAGGTTGGCCCTAAATTTTCGCCTTGAACCGCGCCAGGTGTGAAAAACAAAACAAAAGTGATGAAAAACAGCGGCGACCAGCATGCCCCCACAATGGCCGTGCGCGAGAAGCGCGGCAGCTCACTGGCTCCCGTTTCGGATTCACGTTGGCCCCGCCTGAAGGAAAAGAACCAAAGCTGGGCATGACGGATGCCTTGCTGCTTCGCCCATTCGGTCGAGGACAAAAATTTTGTGCTCATCCATATTGCCACCACGATGGCCGGCCCCCAAAGCGCCCCAACCACATCCTTGATCAAGACCGCCAGCCCGGACGAAGCATCGAACCATAAAGCCGATAAAGCCAAAATCAATGGCGGGATGAAGGTGGCCAAAAGGCAGATGGTTTTGATTTTTTCAAACTTCGCCTTTTCGACCGGATTCATCCGGGCGCGGATGGCCTGCCCCAATGCCGGTCCTGACATCGCCGGGAACGCGGCCGCAGATTTTTGGTGAGGCAGTGGGGTTTGAACAATCGTTTCCACCATGGTCTTCACTTCGCTGACCTGCTGGTAGCGAAGTTCGGGCTTCTTTTCCAGCGCGCGCAAGACGATTTCATCCAGCCGGACGTCGATCTGGACTTTCTTGGATGGCGCTTCGATTTTTTTGCCCGGCAGTTCGCCGGTGAGCATCTGGTAAAACACCACGCCCAATGCGTAGATGTCCGCGCGATGATCCACCTCGCCCGGCGCGATGATTTGCTCCGGCGACATGTATTGCGGTGTGCCCATGACCTTGCCCGCGTCGGTGAGAACCGGCGTCCCCTCACCCGGCTTCGCCACCCTCTCCCCATCCGATGGGGAGAGGGACGGGGTGAGGGGGTCGCCGATGATCTTCGCCAAACCAAAATCCGCCACCTTCACGCGTCCGCGGCGGTCGAGCAGAATGTTTTCCGGCTTGATGTCACGGTGGACGATGCCCTGGTCATGCGCAAATTGCAGCGCGTCGCAAATCTGCGGCACGATGGCCAGCGCCTCGCGCGCGGACACGCGGCTTCCGGCGAGCAACTGCCGCAGGTTCACGCCGTCCACATATTCCATGAGGAAGTAAAAGAGGCGCGAGGAGGCGGGCGCGGGGCTGGCGTCATTGGTTTTGTCCACGCTGCCAAATTCATACAACGTCACGATGCCCGGATGGTTCAGCTTGGCGAGCGCCTTGGCCTCGCGAGCGAAGCGCTCGGCAAAGGCCGGCTCATCGCCGATCCCGGGCGGCAGGATTTTCAGCGCGACGATGCGGTCGAGCTGCTTCTGCCGCGCCTTATAGACCGCCCCCATGCCGCCTTTGCCGATAAGTTCGAGAATTTCCAGTTCAGGGAACGAAGGGGCCAGCTCGGCGACGCTGGGCGGATGGAACGAAGATGCTTTTGCGCCGGTGACGGAGTCGTCCGCCGCGCCCATCAGCAGCAGGCAGGCGGGGCAAAGGCCGGCCAGCGCGCCGGCGGGCAGCGGCGTGCCGCACTGCGGACATTGGTTGGCATCGGGCATTGGCGGATTCATTTTTACCGTGTCCATGCCCACTTCAGAAGCAAAACCGGCGGGATGTTACATATTATTTGGCAGCGGCAGGTTGTGAATCGTTAAATTGTTGAATGGTTAAATCTGAGCGGCTTGGCGGCTTGACAATTTAACGATGCAACGATTCAACGCAGCTTGAAGCCGCCTTGGAAAATGACTTCCGCCGCGACCACCACCAGGAACACCACGCCGACGAGCGCGTTCAGGCGGAAGAACGCCACGTTGATCCAGTTCAAGCTCCGGCGACGCGCGATCCAATGCTCCAGCACCAGGCAGCCGAGAATGATGAGCCAGCCGACGAGATACGCGATGCGGAAGCGGCACAGCAGCCCGAAGCCCAGCAGCAAGCCGCACATGATCATGTGCGCGAGAAACGCGGCGGCCAGCGCATTTTGCGGTCCCCACGCCACGACGAGCGAGCGCAGGCCGTGCGATTTATCAAACTCGTAATCCTGCAGCGCGTAAATGATGTCGAAGCCGACCAGCCATAGCACGACGGCAAACGCGAGCAGCGTCATTTGCAGAATTTCCCAAGTGGACACATTTGCGCCTTTCACCGCCAGCCACGCGCCGATGGGCGCGAGCGCCAGCGCGACGCCGAGAAAAACGTGCGTGTAATCCGTGAACCGTTTCGTCAGTGAATAAAAACAAACCAGCACCAGCGCCACCGGCGAAAGATAAAAACACAGCGGATTCAGAAAATAACTGGCGGCGATCAGGCCCGTCGCTGACAAAACGCAAAGTGAAATGGCACTGGCCAAAGAAACTTGCCCGGCCGGCAGGTGCCGTTTCGCCGTGCGCGGATTCAGCGCATCGTATTTGCGGTCCACGATGCGGTTGAAGGCCATCGCGCACGTCCGCGCACAAACCATCGCGGCGAGAATCAGCCCGAAGGTTTTCCAGCCCGGCCAGCCGCGATTATTCCGCGCCGCCACCAGCATCGCCGCCAGCGCAAACGGCAGTGCAAAAACCGTATGCGAAAAGCGCACGAACGAAGCCCATTTTTGAATCGTTGAAAGCATTACCTCAAGCCCTGAGTTTCCCGGCGGCGGCCTCCAGCAGCGAATAAATTGCCGGACTACGGCTACGGTGCCGGGCGCGATCCAAGGCGTTCAGATTCATCCAGCCGCGAATGGTTGGATCGGCCCCCGCTTCCAGCAGCACCTCGATCATGGCAAATTCGCCATCCCCGGCGACCTCGTTAATGGCAGTGTTGCCAATCCGGCTGAAGTCGTGGGCATTGACGTCCGCCCCGGCGGCCAGCAGCAGCCGCACGGCTTCCACATGACCACCAATGGCGGCGCGCATCAGCGGCGTGTGGCTCATTTCGTTAAAGGTGTTGATCAATTTCAAATGCCCGGATTGCAGCAACCGCGTGATTTCATCGAGGTTTCCCTCCGAGGCCGCCTGGTGCAACTGCCCCAGTTCAAAGCGTTCTTCCAACGACAAATCGTCTTCGAGGCGAAACATCTTCACTCTTTTTCTTCGGCCCAGCGCGGCGCGAGCTGGTTGGGAATGCCAAGGTGATCCAGCACGCGCGCCACCACGGTGTCCACGATCTGAACCACGGATTCCGCGCCGGAATAAAAACTCGGATTCGCCGGCAGGATCGTCGCACCAGCCAGCAGCAGCAGTTCCATGTTTTTTACATGGATCAAGCTCAACGGCGTTTCCCGCGGGACAAGGATCAATTTCCGTTTTTCCTTCAGCGCCACGTCCGCCGCGCGCAGCAAAACATCCTCGCTGTAACCGTGCGCGATACGGCCCATCGTGCCCATGGTGCAGGGAATCACCACCATCGCGTCCGGCGGATTCGAGCCGCTGGCGAAGGGCGCATTCATGCTTTTCAGGCTGTGGATCGGCACGCCTGCCGGCAGTTTCAATCCGCCCGGCAGTTCCACGGCGATGACCTGCTGCGCGTAGTTGCTCAACACGACATGGACTTCGTGCTCGCACGGATTCAAATTGTCGAGCAGCCGTTGCGCGTAAAGCGCGCCGGTCGCTCCGGTGATGGCCACTAAAATTTTCAAGTTGCACAGATTATGACTGACGAATTCAAAACCGGCAAGGCGTGGACGTCATAATCATAATCGCAATCATAATCGCCCCACCACGGATTAAGATAGGGCGTGTTTTCATTTTATGGGTAAGGGCATGGTTTGAACGATTTTTTGGGGTCGCGCGAAGGACGCGAAGAAAACCGAAGGAAAAATATCGTTCCCCTTCGCCACCTTCGCGCTCTAGGCGCGAAATATACCACTACCAAGCTTTACCTTTTCTTTACCAGGCAGCGGGGCAACTTTTGTAAGTGCTTGATAGAGCATCCGGAATTTTACCTTTTCTTTACCAGTTTTCTATTTTTTATAGTGGTAAAGTTTCAAATGGAAGTAGTGCCAAAAGCATGGACGCGGCGCGGGCCAACGGCTGGTGAAGATGACCAAACGTGACCAAACGTGACCAAAGATGACCGAAAAATGAAATTTTGAGGATTTCCAGCTTGCCGGGCGAAGCCGAGCAAGCTTCGCCCGGGCAGGCCGGAACGGTGCGCAACAAAATCCAGATGTCAAAGAACGGCCACGCCCGGCGCAGGGATCCCCCCCCACCCGCCGCCAGCCCGGCATTTCCCCAATGGCCATCGTCCGACGGCAGGGGCCGGCGAACATATTGTATATATATTTAAATATACATTCGTGTCAAGTGAATATTTTAGAAACCCGAGGCGCGGTGTGGGACCGTTGGCAGTTGGAAGAAGGTTAGCCCGGGCTGACCTGGCGCGCTGGTCTTGGCAGATGGCCACCATGCCAACCATCGCCCCGGCGGTCAGGGGACTGACCGCCCTACCAGCTGCGGGTTTCTTCGCGCCCTTCGCGCGATACACAAAATTCTTTCAAACTCAAGCACCAACCGCCGGCCGATAGTGGTATATTTAGCGCGAAGAAGGCGAAGGCAGCGAAGGGAAAAGCTTTTTCCCTTTGGTATTCAGACCTGGGCGCGCAAGACAAGTTCCAGCGCGCTCTGGGTTTTGGCAGGGACGACGCAGTTCAATTACGGATTGCGGATTCCGCAGGATGAGCCTCCTCACGTCGGCTGCTACAAGGTTTTGATATGATTGGCAGATGGCAGATAGGAGATAGGGTCCTTTGGGCGGTTTCGTTTTGGCTCAGTGACAGTTTTCAAACTTGCGCCGGCACGAAAGCCTCGCCCACCATCAATAATCCTCCCGCCGGCTCGTGACATCATTTCTATCAATGTGCAAACGGATTTTCGGCTGAGACCAAAGCCGCTCGAGCGGCGGGAACGACCTGACGAAAAGAAATCACTAAAGCCCGGTGCTAATAATAATAAAACCGGCACAACGATTTTCAAAACACGCCTTTGGATTACAATTAAGCGCGGGACGGAACTCGAAACAGCTTGAGTCCGTATTTCCGTTCCGCACAATTGGCAGGTGTTCAAACCTGCGGCAATCTTTTTTTGCAGCGCGCTCCTGTTTCTGGCGGGCTGCGCCACGCCACCCAACGAACCGCTGCCGCCCGACTGGTCGGGCACCAACGAAGTTCATCGGATGCAAAAACCGCCGCCGGCAAAGCCCGTTACAGCCGGCGCAAAAAATACCCCGCCGCCGGTGCTACACACCAACCTGGTGCCAGCGACAAATCATTTTCAACCGCCGAGCGCCCCGATTTCCACCTGGACTTCGTTGAACCACTGGACGGTGGCACAAAAGCTTAACCCGCCGCATCTGCTCGCTAAATCGCCACTCACCACCTACGCCGTCAGCTCGGCTCAAGGCGTGCTGGTGTTGGCCATCGGCAGCCGCGAGGCGACCTGGAACGGCGTGGAAATCCACCTGGGCTTTGCGCCGGAGATGATTGACGACGATGTTTTTCTCCACGGCCTCGATTTGCAAAAGAATCTGGAGCCGCTGCTGTGCGAGCCGCCGCTGACCTTCGGCACCAACCGCGTCATCGTCATTGATCCCGGCCATGGTGGCAGAGCAAACCCCGGCACGCATAGCGTGCTCGACGGACGGCTTGAAAAAGAATTCACGCTCGACACCGCCCTGCGCCTCAAGCCGCTGCTAGAGGCGAATGGATGGAAGGTTTTTCTCACGCGCACAACCGACGTGGATTTCGCCAATTCAAATCGTGTCACCTTTGCCACCGCACATCATGCCGATTTGTTTATTAGCCTGCATTTCAATGCCACAGACGACCGTAGCCAACAAACCAGAGGCATTGAAACATATTGTATTACACCGACGGGATTGCCCTCCTCAAAGAAGCGAAGCGATTATCCGGACCCACCGTCTGCAGTTTGGCCGAACAATGCGTTTGATGCGCAAAATCTGCGGCTCGCCGTGAAATTGCACAGCGCACTGATTCGCGCGACCGGACTCGATGATCGTGGCGTTTGCCGCGTGCGATATATGACGGTGGTGCGCGGACAAAATTGCCCGGCGGTTTTGATTGAAAACGGCTACCTCTCGAATCCGACGGAGGCAAAGCGGATTGAAAACCCGGACTACCGCCAGAAACTGGCCGCAGCCATCGCCGCCGCGCTCAAATGAAAAACGGGAAACATATCCTTGTCACTGGCGGTGCCGGTTTTATCGGCGCGCATCTGGTAGAGCGCCTGTTGAAAGATGGCAAAACGGTTGTTGTTATTGACGACCTTTCCACCGGCAGCCGGGAAAACCTGGCGGCGGTGAAGGCGAATCCGCGCCTGCGGTTTATCCAGTCGAAAATCTCCGGCTGCACGGAGTTGCCAGAACTGGCCGCGCAGGCGGAATTTATTTTTCACCTCGCCGCGACCGTTGGCGTGGAGCTCGTGGTCCAATCTGCGCTCCACGTGTTGGAAACGAGCTTTCACGAAACCGAGTTTTTATTGAAAGCGGCCGCCCAAAATTCCACGCCGCTGCTGCTGACTTCCACCTCGGAAGTTTATGGCAAAAGCGCCAAGCCGGAGTTCAGCGAGGACGACGACCTGCTGATCGGCCCGCCCGGCCAGTCGCGCTGGAGCTACGCCTGCTCGAAGCTGACGGATGAATTTCTGGCACTCGCCTACGCGCGAGAAAAAAATCTGCCGGTCATTATCGCGCGGCTGTTCAACACCGTCGGCCCGCGCCAGACCGGCCGCTACGGCATGGTGCTGCCCCGTTTCATCGCGGCGGCCAAGGCCGGAGAGCCGCTAAAGGTCTTCGGCGACGGCGCGCAGTCGCGCTGCTTCTGCCTCGTCCAGGATGCCGTCGAAGCACTGGTGCGTTTGCAACAAATTGGCGGGGACACCCTCGTCGCAAAAAGTGGCGATGACGCCACATCGTTCACCGCTGCCTGCGCGACGAGGGCGGCGCGACCACCCGCCGGCGACGAGACGTCGCCGCCACCCGTCTTCGGCGAAATTTTCAACATCGGCGGCACGGAGGAAATTTCCATTTTAGAACTCGCCCGACTCGTCGCGGCCACGCTTGGCTCCCAATCCCGGATTGAACTGATTCCCTACGAGCAGGCATACGCGCCAGGTTTCGACGACATGCGCCGCCGCAAGCCGCAGGTGGAAAAGCTGGAGCGCCACGTCAAATTCAAGCCACAAACGCCGCTGCGCGAAATCATCCGGCTGACGGCAGAATAGAATGCCCGCGCGCCGGCGGCCAAGCGGGCAAGAACGTTTTCCGAAAAACCGGCAAACCGCCAAGGGAATCCGCCGGCGAACCGGAAAAATTCAGATTTGACACACCAGCCGGTTTGCGCAAAACTGAGGATGAGTTGACTACGAAATTCCCCCTGCCGCATTGAGGAAAATCCTCAAGCGCTCGGTCAAGCAAATCAGTTTGAACTTTTTCCGAAGCCGCGCGTCCAATGCGTGACCCTTTCACCGCGCCGGGTGGCGGCAGCCGGAATTCCCCGTCACTCACAACGAATTAAATTTATGGCCAGAGTTGCAACCAAAAAACCGACCCCCCGGAAAACCGCCAAAGCCGCCGCCGATGCCGCCGCCGCGCCAACGACAGAAACGCCGGTGGCCGAAACCCAAGTCACGGAAAAGCCTGCAGCGGCAACGGCCCCAGCGGAAGCGGAAATGCCGGCGGAGCGGACCGTTGACAGCATCAAGGCCGCCGCACAGGCGGAGGCGCAAAAGGATGCCTCCAGTTTTGCCGCGCCCACCACGTCGGCGGAACTACGGCCGCCGTCCGCGCCAGTGGAACCTACCGCCGAAGACACGCGGTTCGGCGAACGCCGCGGCGGTTATCAGCGCGATAAGATCGCGACTTCGCTGAACATCGCCAAGCTCCAGGCCATGAGCATGACCGAGTTGAACGCGATGGCGAAAGAATACGCCGTTGAAAATTACGGCACCATGCGCAAGCACGAGGTCATCTTCCATATCCTCGAAAAAAACGCGCAGCGGGCCGGCGTGCTGTTTTCGGAAGGCGTCATCGAAGTGCTGCCGGAAGGCTTCGGCTTTCTCCGTTCACAGAGTTTCAATTATCTGCCATGCCCGGAGGATATTTACGTTTCGCCATCGCAAATCCGCCGGTTCGATTTGCAGACCGGCAACCTGGTCGCGGGCCAGATCCGGCCGCCGAAGGAAAAGGAAAAGTTTTTCGCGCTGCTGAAAGTCGAGGCCGTGGACGGCGAGGAGCCGGACAAGGCGAAAGAGAAGACGCACTTCGACAACCTGACGCCGCTGTTTCCGAACAAGCGCTTCATCCTCGAAACGACGGCGGATGAATTGAGCACACGCGTCCTCGACCTGGTCTGCCCCATCGGTAAAGGCACGCGCGGCCTCATTGTCGCGCCGCCGCGCACGGGCAAGACGGTGATGATGCAGAAAATCGCCAACGCCATCCTGAAAAACAACCCGGAGTCGTATCTGTTCATCCTGCTGATAGACGAGCGGCCGGAGGAAGTCACGGACATGGAGCGCACGTGCAAGGGCGCGGAGGTGATTTCCTCGACGTTCGACGAACCGCCGGAGCGCCACGTACAGGTGGCGGAAATGGTCATTGAAAAAGCCCGCCGCATGATCGAGCACAAGCGGGACGTGGTGATCCTGCTGGATTCGATCACCCGTCTGGCCCGCGCCTACAACACCGTGCAGCCGCATTCCGGCAAAATCCTTTCCGGCGGCGTGGACGCCAATGCGCTGCATAAGCCGAAACGCTTTTTCGGCGCGGCGCGCAACATCGAGGAAGGCGGTTCGCTCACCATCATAGCGACGGCGCTGGTGGACACCGGCAGCCGCATGGACGAAGTGATTTTTGAAGAATTCAAGGGCACGGGCAACATGGAAGTGCATCTGGACCGCGCGCTGGTGGACCGCCGGATTTTCCCGTCCATCAACATTGAGCGTTCCGGCACGCGCAAGGAGGAATTGCTTTACCATCCCGACGAAGCGAGCCGCGTAGTTATTTTGCGGCGCGCGCTGACGGGCGTGCCGCCGGTGGAAGCGATGGATTTGATGCTGGGCAAGCTCAAGAAGACGAAGAGCAACATCGAGTTTCTGCTCAACATGGGTGTGAGCTGACAGCCCTGCGCTGTTCCTTTTTTGGCGGCGGCATGACAATTTTTGGTGTATTAAAGCCAAAGAACGCCTCGCCGCCGTTTTGTCATTGCGGTATTATTTGCATCATATAATGAAAACACTCGCGCCCTCCAACGTGCTGCCGCTCACAACGGCGGCGCTTATGCTGTTCGTCACCGCCGGCTGCGGCCGGGACAATGTCAAAGTCTATCAGGTTGAAAATGGCGACTCGGCCGCCACCACCGCCGCCGCCGCACCGGCCGCCATGCCAAACTCGATGCCGGCAACCATGCCCGCGGGAATGGCGGTGCCGGACAATGCCAGCCAACCCGGGTTGAAATACACATTGCCGGACGGCTGGAAGGAAAAAGCGTTGACGCAAATGCGCGTGGCCAGCTTTGAGGTTTCCGAAAACGGCAAGCCGGCGGACGTGAGCGTGATTCCCCTTGGCGGCATGGCCGGCGGCGATCTGGCAAACGTGAACCGCTGGCGCGGCCAGGTCGGGCAGCCACCGCTGGCCGACGATGATCTTCAAAAGCTGGCGGAAAAAGTTCAAGTGGCCGGCCAGCCGGCGGACTTGTATGACGTGGCCGGCACGGCACCCGGCAGCGGCGAGTCGGAGCGCATACTCGGCGTTATTTTGCATAACGACGACACGGCGTGGTTCTTCAAAATGACGGGCGACGCGACGCTAGTGGAAAACCAGAAACCGGCGTTCATCGCCTTTTTGAAATCGGTAGCGTTTGACAAGTTGGCGCCGCCGTCCACGATGGATTTGAGCCAGCTTCCGCCGTCGCACCCGGCCATTCCGGGAATGACCGCGGGCGGCCAGGCAGCACCGAACGCTGAGGCCGCAGGCAAACCGACTTGGACGGTGCCAGCCGGCTGGAAAGAAGGCGAACTATCGCAATTTCTCGTCGCCAAATACCTGATTCAAGGCGACAGCGACGCAGCGGCGGCGGTCAATGTCAGCCAGCTTGATGGCGACGGCGGCGGTTTACTGCCGAATCTGAACCGCTGGCGCGGCCAGCTGGGCCAAATACCGTTGACGGCTTCCGACCTCGCGACCCTGCCGACGCTGGAGGTTGCCGGCGTCAAGGCGACCGTGGCCGACATCAGCGGCACCGACCCGCGTACCGGCAAACCGGCGCGACTGATCGGCGTGGTGCTGCCGCTCGGCAGCCAGACATGGTTCTACAAATTGATGGGCGACCCCGGGATTGTGGCGCAGCAAAAAGATGCGCTGACCCAGTTCGTGCAATCGGCAAAATATCCGGCGGGCAAATAAGGCCGGTCCGGTCAACGGCCGTATTTTTTCCCGCCGCCAATGAAAAAAATTGTTGCGTTCTTCACCTCGCTGAAGCTGACAGTCACGCTGCTAGCGTTCGCGATCATCCTCGTATTCATCGGCACGCTGGCGCAGGCGGACGAGGGGCTTTACGGCGCGCAGGCGCATTATTTCAAGCAGTGGCTGGTGATTGGCGCGCACGTGTTCGGCCACAAAATTCCGCTACTGCTGCCAGGCGGCTATCTCATCGGCACGCTGCTGCTGGTGAATCTGGTGGCATCGCATATTTACCGGTTTGAGTTATCGACGAAGAAGCTCGGCATCCAGCTGGCGCACGCGGGCGTCATTGTTTTGCTCGTCGGCCAGCTTTCGACAGACATGCTGTCGCGCGAGCTGCAAATGCATTTTGTCGAGGGCGAGACGCGGAGCTATTCCGACAGCGCGACGGATTACGAGCTGATTTTCCAATCCGGCAATGAAATCACGGCCATCCCGGAAAAAATCTTAAAATCCGGCGGGGAATTGACCACTGAAAAAACCGGACTGCCGTTCACGATCAGCGTCAAACAGCATTGGCACAACTCCGACCTCAATTTCCGCGCACCGATGATGCAAAATGCGCCGCCGCTGGCACCCAACGGCATTGCGGTCAGCTTCGATTTTTCCAAAGTGGACGACGTAAAAGTGATGGACCAGCGCAATGTTCCGACGGTGGTGCTGGAATTTCTAGCGCCAGCCGGCTCGCTCGGCACCTGGGTGGCGAGCGACTGGGCGGGCGATGCGGCGCTGGTGGCCGCCGTCCGCGACGGCTACGCGCAAATGGGCGCGGGCATGGCGCAAAAAATCGCCGCGTCACTGGTCGCGCCGCAGGCGATTGAAGCGGGCGGAAAAAAATTCACCTTCACGCTGCGGCCGGCGCGGGTCATCCATCCGTTTTCGCTGACGCTGCTCAAGGCGACGCACACGGTTTATCCCGGCACGGACATTCCGAAGGATTTTCGCAGCCGCGTGCGCATTGACAACGCGCGGAACGGCGAGCAGCGCGAGGTGGAAATTTCCATGAACCATCCGCTGCGCTATGGCGGCTACACGTTTTACCAATACCAGATGGACGCCGGCCAAATGGCGGAGCAGGCCGGCCGCAAACCGTCGTCTGTGCTGTCCGTCGTGCGCAACCCCGGCTGGTTGACACCTTACATCGGTTGCGGGATGGTAGGCATCGGCTTGGTGATGCAATTTATGTTTCACCTGGTCGGCTTTGTTTCCAAGCAAAAGAAAAAATGAAAACGATTTTTCAAAAATGGTTTCCGCCCTTGCTGATGGTCGTGATGGCCTGGTGGTTTTTCGGCAACTTGTCAGCGCCCAAGGACAAGAATTTCGCCTACACCGAATTCGGCCAACTGCCCATCACCGCAAACGGCCGCATTGCGCCGCTGGATTCGCTCGCGCGCAATTCGCTGTTAGAAATCCGCGAGAAGCAGACGCTCAACACCGAGCCGTGGAAGGCTTGGAACGAAAATCCCAAAATGGTTTCCGCCGACGAATGGCTGGCGAACGTGATGATGAATCCCGCGGTCGCCGACGACTGGCCGGTCTTCCGCGTGGACAATCCCGACCTCGTTTCGCTGCTGAAGCTGCCGGACAAGGACGCGGCGAAAAAATCCGACGGCAAGCATTATTCATGGAACCAATTCCAGCCTTCGCTGGAGATGTTCGGCAAGGAAAACGATCGCATCCAGAAGATCGAGGCCGCCAACCGCACCGCCTATGAAAACGCCATCGCCAAGATGCAGGAGCGGATCCAACTTTACGCCTCGCTGAAAAATGCGGTGCAGCCGCAGAACGCGCAGAACTGGCCGGCGGAACTGGCGATGTATGAACAACTCATTCCCGCCGGCGTAGCCGCCGCCCAGGCGCAGCAGGACGGCAAGGACTACGACAAGACCAATTTCAACACCTTCGTCGCCTTCATCCAGGAATTTCAGTTCATGGCCAATCTGCAACCGCCGCTGATTCTGCCGCCGAACGGCACGACCCAATGGCGGCGCATGGGCGAGGCGCTGCTTGACGCCCCGCGCGCGAACGGCGCGGGCATTGACAACGGCATCCGCACGTGGGCGAAAATGGGCGGTGCCCTGGCAGCGAACCAGCCAGAAGAATTTAATTCCGCCCTGCACGACTTGCGTTCACAGCTTGTGGCGGCGCAGCCGAAGTCGCTCGACAAGGCGCGGGCCGAAGTGTTCTTCAATCAGATGGAGCCGTTTTACAACGCGATGGTCATTTACGTTCTCGCCGGATTGCTCGCCTGCTTTTCATGGTTCAATTTGTCCGAGACGCTGCGGCGTTCCGCCGTTTGGCTCATCGGGCTCGCGTTTGTGATTCACACCGTCGGTTTGGTTTATCGCATGGTGCTGGAAGGCCGGCCACCGGTGACGAATCTTTATTCCTCCGCCATCTTCATCGGCTGGGGCGCGGTGCTGCTGGGCTTGATCCTGGAAAAGTTTCACAAGAACGGCATCGGCGCGGTCGTTGCGTCAGGCATTGGATTTATCACGCTCATCATCGCGCACCACCTCGCGCTAGAAGGCGACACCATGGAAATGATGCGCGCGGTGCTGGACACGAATTTCTGGCTCGCCACGCACGTGGTCGCGGTGACCGTCGGTTACGCCAGCACGTTTGTGGCAGGCTTCCTGGCGCTAATTTATATTTTACGCGGCGTATTCACCAAGACGCTGGACGCGGCCACCAGCAAATCCCTGGCGCGGATGATTTACGGCATTGTCTGTTTCGCCACGCTGTTTAGTTTTGTCGGGACGGTGCTAGGGGGAATATGGGCGGACCAGTCGTGGGGCCGGTTCTGGGGCTGGGACCCCAAGGAAAATGGCGCGCTGATCATCGTCTTGTGGAACGCGCTCATCCTGCATTTGCGCTGGGGCGGCATTGTACGCGAGCGAGGCCTGGTCAACTGCGCCATCTTCGGCAACGTCGTCACCGCGTGGTCGTGGTTCGGGGTGAACATGCTGGGGATCGGGCTGCACAGCTACGGCTTCACCGAGGCGGCGTTCAAATGGCTCGTACTGTTTGTGGTGAGCCAGCTCGGCTTCATCGCGCTGGGACTGCTGCCGGCAAAATGGTGGAAAAGTTTCAACGTGCGGACGGCCTAAATTCTTTGTGCCGGCGGAATGGGTTTGAAACTTTTGCCGACGGGGCAGAGGCCGAATTTTAGATTTAGCCGGATCGAATCCGGCGCCGCTAACGCAAAGGCTTCGGTCCGCTGCCAACGGGGCCATTACCAAATGGGTTAACGCTTGGCCTGCGTGAAAGCGAAGATGATCAGGCCCAGAATGATCACCCCGACGATAATACCGCCAATGAGGAAGTATTTATTGACCTTGTTGCTCTTCTTCGAGAAACCGGTGTTCTTGGTATCAAAGCCGGGCGGCCGGGCGGCCCCTTGTTCCAACTGTTCCAAGCTGACGCCGCGTGAAATGATCATGGTTCCTTCCGCGTTTTTTTTCGGCGCAATCGGCGCGGGGGCCGGGGCCGCGGCGCTGACCGGCGCCGGGGCCGGCGGGGCGACAACCGGACTACCATCGTCAATCTTCAGTTCCACCTGCCCGAAACGCAGGGTCTGGCCGGGCTGGAGGATGGCCTCTGAAATTTTTTCATTATTGATGAAAGTGCCGTTCGTCGAGTTGAGATCTTTGACGGCAATTTCATGGCCATGTAATATGATCTCGGCGTGATGGCTGGAAACGGAGGCGTCGGCGATCTGAAACGTATTATCCTCCACGCGGCCAACGGTGGTGCGCTCGATTATCAGCTCGAACGTGCGACCGGTCATGCCCTGATTCAGGATAACAAGTTTGGCCATAGAATGTTTAATGCGATTATGGGCGCGGCGGATTTCAAGTCAAACGCAAATCCAAGGTTGCCACATTTTTTCACCCGCGCTTTTCAATCAACTGCCGGAATTCCGCGAACAACGGCGTGGAATCGTGCGGCCCCGGCGAGGCTTCAGGATGATATTGGACGCAGAACACCGGCTTGGTTTTGTGCCGCAGCCCTTCGACGGTCTGGTCGTTCAAATTGAGGCGATGCACCGCGACGTCCGCCGGCAGCGAGGCGGCGTCCACGGCGAAGCCGTGGTTTTGCGAGGTGATTTCAACCCGGCCGGATTCCAAGTCTTTCACCGGCTGGTTGCCGCCGCGATGGCCGAATTTTAATTTAAAGGTTTTGCCGCCGAACGCTTGGCCGAGAATCTGATGGCCGAGACAAATGCCGAAAATCGGGATGCCGGAGTCGAGCAGCGTCTTCACCTCGCGGACAATATAATTCAGCGCGGCGGGATCGCCGGGGCCGTTCGAGAGGAAAATGCCGGCGGGCTTGTGCTTCAGCGCAGCGGCGGCGCTGGCGGTCGCGGGCAAAACCTGCGTAGCAAAACCATGCTGCCGCAACCGGCGGAGAATGTTGTATTTCATCCCGTAATCAAAGGCGACAATCGGAATGTCCGCCACCGGGAGCGGCTTGCGAAAATTGCGTGCCTCGGCGACCTTGTTGCCGCGCACCAGATCAAACGCCGCGCTCTGCTCATCTTTTTCGTCCCAGCGAAACGCCTGATGGTGCGTGACTTCCTGGACATAATCCACGCCGGCGAAGACAAATTCCTTCGCGCGCTGGATGGCTTCAGCCTCGGAAATTTTTTCCGTGGAAATAAATCCGTTCAGCGCGCCGCGCACGCGGAGTTTTTTGGTCAGGGCGCGGGTGTCAATGCCCTGGATGCCCGGAATGCCGTTCTGTTCGAGATATTCGCCGAGTGAACAATCCGCTCGCCAGTTGCTCACGACCGGCGACAGCTCGCGAATCACAAAGCCCGCCGCGTGCGGCCGCCAGGACTCGACATCCTGCGAATTCACGCCATAATTGCCGATGAGCGGATAGGTCATCGTCACGATCTGGGCTTTGTAGGAAGGGTCGGTGAGGATTTCCTGGTAGCCGGTCATGGAAGTGTTAAAACAGACTTCGCCGCCGGCCGAGGCCTGCGCGCCAAAACCTTCGCCATGAAAAACCGAACCGTCTTCGAGGGCCAAAATTGCTTTCATCAAATTGATCCATGCTAAAGATTTGCGCGCGCCGGTTCAAGGACGAAGCCGTTTGCCAAGGCCGATTTGTGCGCTAGGTTGCATGGCGATGACGACGCATGTTTTTGAGACCGAACTCTGGCTGCCGGTGCCGCGCGAAAAAGTTTTTCCATTTTTCGCCGATGCGCGCAATCTGGAGGTTATCACGCCGCCGTGGCTGAATTTCAACGTCGTCACGCCTGGCGAAATCGAGATGCGCGTCGGGGCAATCATTGATTACCAGCTGAAAATTCACAGCCTGCCGGTGCGCTGGCGCACGGAAATCACCGACTGGAGTCCGCCGGTCAGTTTTGGCGACGAGCAGCGGCGCGGGCCGTATCGCCGCTGGAGCCACACGCACACATTCACAGAAAAGGACAGCGGCACGCTATGCGGCGACCGCGTGATATACGCCGTGCCGGGCGGCGCGCTGGTGAATTATTTGTTCGTCCGCCGCGACGTGCAAAAGATTTTCAACTACCGCGCCGAGGCATTGAAAAGACATTTCGCAGGCGCCGGAAAACCCTTATGAAAATCATCATGACAAGTCTCGCGCTGGCCGTCATTGCCGGACTGGCCGGCGCCGGTTGCGCCGCCGTGCGAGCCGGATACGATTCCGCGCCGTATCGCGTCGTCCGTCGTGACGGCAATTATGAAGTCCGCGATTATCCTGCGCTCGTGCTGGCCGAAACGCCGATGCAGGGTTCCGACGACAGCTTCATGCGGCTCTTCCGCTTCATCGGCGGCAACAACGCCGCGAAACAGAAAATCGCCATGACTACGCCCGTGTTTATGTCCGGCGAAGCCACCAACGCCATAATGGCGTTTGTGCTACCCAAAAACATGGGGGCCAATCAGACACCCAAACCAAATGACGCCGGCGTGGCCATAAGGGAAATCAGCGGCGGACAGTTCGCCGTGCTGCGTTTCAGCGGCGGACGCAACGCAAACAACGAAACGGCCGCGCTGGCGAAATTGAATGCCTGGCTCACGCAGGAAAAAATGGAATCCAGGGGCGGCCCGATTTACGGCTATTTCGATCCGCCCTGGACGCCGTGGTTTTGGCGACGCAATGAGGTCATGCTGCGCGCCATCAGGCCGTGACCGGTTCGGAATCGGCCTGTTCAACAAAAACTATTTTGCCGCCGACGATGGTCGCCACGGCTTTGCCTTTGAGCTTCCAGCCAAAAAACGGATGGTTTTTTGATTTGCTCACGGAATCTTCGCGGTTGAAAACCCATTCCTGTTCGGGATCAAAAACGGTCACGTCCGCATCCGCGCCGACGCTCAACGTGCCCTTGTCCAGGTTCAGCAGCCGGGCGGGGTTGATCGTGAATTTTGCCAGCAGGGTCATGAGCGGGATTCTTTTGGGGTGGACGAGCTGCATCAGCGACAAGGCGAGTTCGGTTTCCAGACCGGTGATGCCAAACGGCGCGTAGTCGAACTCGACCGCCTTTTCATAATCGCAATGCGGCGCATGGTCGCTGCATAAAATATCAATCGTGCCATCGGTCAGACCTTCGAGAATCGCCTCGCGATCTTTCGCCGAGCGGAGCGGAGGATTCATTTTGAAATTAGTGTCGTAAGCGGGCCAGGCTGGCAAAGCCGGAAGGTTGACCGTTGAACGTTGAACGTTGAAAAGCTGTTTACCATCGACGCTCCAAAATTTTTCGCTGCCAGCCACCGCCGCGTCGGTCAAAGTAAAATGATGGGGACAAGCTTCGCCGGAAATCGTCACGCCGCGTTTTTTGGCTTCGCGAATCAGCGCGACGCTGCCGGCGGCGCTCAAATGCTGGCAGTGGATTTTTGCGCCGGTCAGCTCGGCCAGCAGAATGTTCCGCGCCACAATCATTTCCTCGCCCGCCGACGGCCAGCCGCGCAAACCGAGCGCGAGATTCCAATAGCCTTCGTGCATCACGCCGTCGGTCACGAGCGAATAATCCTGGCAATGATCCATCACCGGCAGCCCGAACATCTTCGCATATTCGCAGGCGCGACGCATGAGATCGTTGTTTTGCACGCAATGGCCGTCGTCCGTGATGGCAACGATGCCGGCTTTTTTCAAGCCCCCGATGGGCGCAAGTTCCTCGCCGGCGATATTTTTCGTAATCGCGCCGGTGACAAACACGTTCACCGCGCCTTCCGCCTTGGCGCGCTCGTGGATCAGCGCCACCGTGCCGGCGTTGTCAATCGCCGGCGACGTATTCGGCATGCAGACGATGGAAGTGAATCCGCCCCGCGCGGCGGCGGCGGTGCCGGTGGCGATGTTTTCCTTCGCCGTCTGGCCGGGTTCGCGCAGGTGGACGTGCAAATCTATCAAACCGGGCGAAACAATTTTTCCTTGGGCGTCGAACGTTTCCACGCCGGCGGGCGCGGATAGGTTTTTGCCGACGGCGGAAATTTTTCCATCGAGGATGAGCACATCGGCAATGGCATCAAAGTTATTGGCGGGATCCACGACGCGACCGCCGGTGAGAAGCAGCGAATTCATCGCGTCGAGTGTAGCGGCGGCGGATTGACAAGGCAAGCGCGGGCGGTATGATTTGGGCGTTGCGGGTGTAGTTCAATGGTAGAACGGCAGCCTTCCAAGCTGCATACGTGGGTCCGATTCCCATCACCCGCTCCATTAAACCATCCATTTGAGGAGCCGCGGTGATGTTGTCGGGAATGGTGAATTATGGTAAAAAAGGGTGAAGAAGGCTGAAAACCAACAACTTAAATGCGTTTTTGAAGGGTTTGAAATGTCGGGTTTCCTGAATCATGTCGGGTTTTGCAGTTCCTATAAAAACACGCGTAAAAGCCAATGAATTCATTACTTGCACCCCAAAACCCGACAAGATCACCGCGGCTCAACTACGATGGAACCAGGAACCTGTTTTAAGCGCTGATTCGAATGGCGAGACCACATTGCAGATGATCCGCAGAGATACTGCCACCATCATCCAGGTGAAACTTTCTCCGTGATATATAACGACAGTCAGTGTTTTAAAAACCCTATTCTGCCGTGAACATTTTCAGCGGCTGCAGCGTGGCTACCCGCCGCCGGCCGTCCATCACCAGCACCTGGCCACGCGCATCGGTCACCGGCGTGTCGCCGATCAGCACGGCGTAGTCGCCGGCCGTCTTGCGGTCGTAACCCTGCTGCATGATCTCAACGATCAGCTCCTGAATGAAATCGGTTTCCTTCATAGCCAGCCTAGTTGTAAAAACATTTTTTCGATCGCCGCGGCCACCGGCGCAAAATCCGCCGCGTCCCATTGCCGGAATTTTTCCGCCGCCTGCGCCGCGGCCAGTTGCGTGGTCAGGACCGGACTATCCGCGCGCGCCGCGACAAACTGCGCATAGGCCCGCGCCCAGATTTCCTCCGGCCTCAAAAGATATTTGGTCGTCTCATCCTGCAGCCGCGCGAACCGTTCCCGCAATCCCTGGATCGCGTCCGTGTCGTCCGCCGCGGCCAAAACCTCCTGGATCAGCGGATCGCCATCCATCGAGGCGAAACCGCCTTTGGCTCCAATTGCCTCGAGGTCGAGGAAATGTCCCACCTCATGCACCGTGGTAAGCGCCGGCCACGCGCCGTCCGGACGGATGGCTATGTAATTCGCCGTGATGCCATCGTCCACGATCTGCGGTTGAAAATAGCCGTAGAGATTGCGCGCCGTGGACCGCAGCGGAATTTCCGGCAGCGAGCCATCATCGTGCACCTGGTCGATCGCCGCCAGCGCCGCGTCCACTTGCTTGGCCAGATTGCCGTGGACCTTGCTGTCGATCGCGTCGCTCACTGGATTCTCGCGCACTGGCGAAACGTCCGCCGCCAGCGCTTCCTTCAGCGCCGGCTCATTCCAGCGCACCACACCGGCTTCCTTGTCCACCGTCAGCTTGTTGCCGAACACCGCCATCAGTTTGTCGAGCAGGTCCGGTTCAATGCCGTTGATGCTCGCCTGCAGATTCGTGTTGAGAAATTTTTTCTCCGGAAGCACCTCCTGTCCGGGTTTGAGCAAACCCAATTCTTCGGTCTCATCACGGTCCACGTCCTCCACATCGTGGCCACAGCCCCAGCCCCATGGGCCCCACGGCACGCCAAAATCCTTGTTGATGACGCGCGCCCAGATCGGATCCGTCTTGAGATAGACCTGGTCCTGGAATTCTTCATGGCTCAGGCGCGGCTCCTTCACGTCCAGCACCCTGATGAATCGCTGCGCGGGAAACTCGTTGAGCACGTCGGGGTCCATCCCTTGCCGCCAATAGCCATAGTCACCGGCCTGCTGCGTCTTGATGTTGAAGATCAAGCCCAGGCGCCGCTCGCTGGTGATGTCCTGGATGCCACCATCACCACGCGCCACACCCATTGCCGCGAGCCTCTTTTGCATCTGATCCACAAATGCAGCGCGGCTGCCGGTGGCCAGCAGCGTCTGGCCATCCGCGAGCGTCTTCACATTGGCGGCCAGATAGTCGCCAATGGAATCCTGCGCTGATTGCAGAAACCGCAGGCTCTCCACATTGGCGGAAAAGAAAGCATTCTCGCGCAACTCCACCGGCAGATCACTCCACTCGCTCGATGACAGCGCCGCGCCGACCGGCGACTGGCTGCCGAGCTTGTCGATCGCCTCCGTGAACGGCATGGGCCTTACAAATTGCATTTTGCTTTATTCAAATCATGCACCGCCGTCCGATTGTTGGCAACGATGCGTGCAAGGTGATATTGAATTTTCACAGGTTTAATTATACTCCGCGCCAGTCTTGAAAAACCTGATCTGTTCGGACCAGCTCATTCCCATCTTTTGTTGAAAATTGGCGCAATCTCGCAATTCACGTTTTAGGGAAAGCACGGTGTTACGCAATTGTGTGCGCAGGCTAACGCCAAGTTTGCGCGCATGCTTGCGCATTTCTTTTTGCTCGCGCGAAGACAAGTTGACCTGGAAGAATGCCTTAGGGATTTTTACCTCGGCGGGGTCCACATCGGCCATGGCCGCCTTGAAAATATAGCGCAGGATGTCTTCGACGGATGTCTGAGTTTTTGAGGCCCTGGCCTTGATTGCTTTCAACTGCGCCGGGGAGATTTCCACGCCAGCCACTTGGGTATCAGTTTTACAGTCAAAGATCACTAGGCACGCGCCCTCAGCAGCGAAGGCGGTTAAATCTTTGGACGCCGTTCCGGCTGGTGCTGCCGGCTCTTTGACGCCGGCATATTTACTGCGGATGATGCGTGCCCTCTCCTCCAGTTCCCAGGCGAGTTCAAGACATTCGGCCGGGTTCAATTTCTCGGTAATTTCGTTAACATCGGCCTGCGCTTCATCATACATTGCCGACTCCAGTTTTAAATTAAGACGATTCACAGTGCACCTCCGTTCACCGGCGCGGTGTCGGCCATATGCTCAAATCCGGTGATGAGCAATTGTTCCAAGGAGATATTTTCTAAGGCAGTGCGGCGACGGAGTTTGGCAAACTCTTCGTCGGACAGATTGACAGTGGCGAGAAAAGTTTCCTCCTTTTCGCCAAAAAACGCCAGATCAACATTGCCTTCTTGATGCACCAGCACTGCAGGAGCGCTACCGCCGGGAAATTTTTCCCGCAAAACCAGATTGAACAAATCAGGCATGGAAACACCCAGCTTTTTGGCGGACGACTCGATGCGATTGAAGAGAGATTCCGGGAATTCCACGACGGTTTTTATCGCATCTTCATCGTATTCAAAATGAACTCCTGCGTTGAAGAAGGCAACTGTCATGGTTTTTTCAGGTTTGGGTTGCGCTTGCCGGCCAGGGCGGACGCTGCTAACTTTTTTGCGGGCTTGGACTGTGTTTTTCATAGCTAATGATTTTCATGGTTCAGGTCTTTCGGCCAGTCCGATGCTGATTACACTGGGCTGGCTTTTTATTTTTGACGCTTCGGATCAGTGACCCATTCCCGCATCCAAAGCGTGATCTCACCGCTTGGCTCTCGTTTGCCAGACAGCCAACGTGAAACACTGGCCAGAGGAACATTTGCGCCAGTTTTTTCGCCCAGATATTTTGCCAAGACAGACATCTGGCCTGGCGCACTTGTCGCTTGGTTCAAGTCTGCCAACAGCTTTTTAAGTGGGTGATTCACTGCGGCTAGTTTTTCAGAAGTTTCCGCATCCGTCAATACTATTTTTTCAACTTTCACTGATTCATTTGGCGGCGTGGCCGGCTTGCGATGTTTTGTGAACGCAGTAATTTCCTCCAGATGCCGCTTTTCAAATTCGTAAAACGCAGTGATGATATGACGGTAAAACGCCATGCGCAGAGTGGGCGGCAGCGTGTTTACAAGGGGGGAAAGTGTTTTTGAAATCAGCGCCAGAACCGCCGCAGTATCAACCGCGCCCACACCGCGAATGATTTCAACAGCCATGCCTGGAAAGGCTTGCTTGGCGATGGCCTTCTCAAGCTCGCTCTGCACCCGCATTCTATCCGACAGGCACGGCTTGATTATGTCGTCGTAAATAAAGGAGAAAAGTTGTCTCGGACGAATTTCCGACTCAAGTTTTGGATCGAGTGTCGCCCCTCCATAAACCGGCTCTTTGCCTTCGGCCAGCCAAGCGGGATTGATGTCAAAGCTCCGGCAGAACTTTGAGACAAACAGATAAGGCAGAGGCACACGCCCTGTTTCATAGCTTTTCAATTGCTCCGCAGTGACTCCAATTTCTTCGGCCAGAGCCTTTCGGCTGAGCTTGATGGAACGGCGAAATTCCAGCAAGCGCCGGCAGATTTGCTTTTCGCGTTCAGAGACTGGATTTTTGCGGGCCACAGACCCGAATTATGCCAAGCCTAATTGAAAAACGCGATTTTGTTTGACAGATACCCAAATATAGGTTTCTCTTTATGTGTGGCTGCCACAGTAAAACTTGCATTGCGGATTAAGCGCCCTGGCCTGAAGGCGGCGGCGAGAGATCTGAAATGCACTTACCACCATTTGCGGCGAGTTGTTGCCGGGGAACGAAAATCCCCCGCATTGCTCGCTAGATACCAAGCACTGAAAAATCAATCTCCCATCAATCCCACCACCCCATGACACTCCAAGAAACGCTCCGAATTGAAACCGCCGCGATTACGAAATACGCAGTGGATTTAGCCACCGTGTTTAACGCCGCGTCCAACCCAACGGCGGATCAAAAGCGGCGCTGTTTTGACCTCATCAAAGCCTATGCGCGTGGGCGTCTGGAAAAATTAAATCCTTTCTTGGATGCCATCGAAACGGAGTTGATGGCAAAATCTTTTACGCAGCAGGTAGCGGCCAGGGCTAAAGCCAGCAACGGGGCAAATAAAAGCCAAATCCGCAGCCAGGCGCTGGATGCAGTGATGGCCGAAAACCCGGTCGGCTACCACGCCTGGCGTCTAACCGAGTGCCGGCATCCGCTCATGTTCACCTGAATCTAAACCACAAAAACAACACACCATGAAAATTGATTTATCCCCCGTCAAGGCCGCCCTCAAAAAGGCGGAACATATCAAAAGCCGCCTGCTGGCGCTGGAAAATGAACGCGTGGAACTGCTGACCAAGATCGAAAGTTTGGAACAGCGCGTGGCCGATGGCGAAGAAAAAGCCGTTAACGCGCTGGTGACGGCCAAAGCGCGCGTGGAACGATCCTTGCCAGCAGCCGTGCAAAAGCTGCAGGCGGAGATGGAAACGACCATTCACGAATTGCGCGGCGCGCTGCAGCGCATTCCAGTGCAGACCACGGAAGCATTTAATGTGGAATTCCGCCGCGTTAAAGCGATTTTTATGGAGTTCCTAAAGGAATACATGGAGCCATATTTCGTCGAGGATTTCGCCCACAACATGGCCGCGCAAGCCGTGACCGTGACAACGGCACTCAACCGGATGAAGTCGTTTCCCGCGCCATCTTTTCAACCCAGCAGCAGCAACGAGCGGATGCGCACGCCGGATGGGGTGATGGCGATTGCCAGCGAGACCATTCAAGGCTTGGAAAATGTCTAAAACGCTGGACCAAATTGCCGCGCTGAATTTTACCAGTCCCCGTCATGGACAGGTATTGTTGTGCCATCGCCGTTCGGTGGCAGCCTGGACGCGCGCAGGGTGTGCTTCTGAATTTCTTTCACATCCTGCGCGTAGCCGGTTCCATTTCCCGTCCGGCGCAGTCAGCGGCTGAACTTGAAACCCATGGGATCTCCAAACACACAACCAGATTTTGCAGCGAAGCCAACTCGGAGAGGTGATGAACCGCGACCGGGCCTTGCAGTATCCGCTGCCCACTCAGCGCGCCGGGATGATCCCCCCGGCGCGCTGTTTCCTTCGGCCAAGGCGCGTTTCCAAACCATCGCGCAGCGCCGGCATGAAACCTTGCGGCGTTTCAACCGCCTGCGCAAACATCACAGCGCGGCGAAAGCGGCCCGCATTGTCGGATCATCCGCGCCAACCTTATGGCGCTGGCAAAAACAATTTTCCGCGCGCGGCCTGGCCGGGCTGTCCCCCAAGCATCACCAGGCCGGCCGGCGCTCACCATTTGCGCGGATTCGGCTTTCCGACCACGCCCGGCGTGAGATTGAACTGCTGATTTTAGATCACTGCAGCCCGCGTGCCGCCTGGCTGCACTTCGCCCGGCACAGCGCGGCCTGTCCGCCCTTGGTGGCCCGGTATGTGCAGCGCTATGGCCGCGCGCCGGCATTGCTGGCGAACTTTGCCCGGATCAATCCCGTGCAGGCGCGGGTATTCGTCAGCGGCGACGGCCGGCGCGTGTTTGTGAAGCTGCCGGCGCGCGGCGCGCTGTTGGCGCAATTGGCGCTGCCGCCGAAATTCAAACTGGTGAGAAAGGAAGCTGTTTGAATCCTCAAGCCCTCATTGCCTGCATCCAGATCAACCTCTTAAAGCGTCCGCTTTTGCGGGTGGAAACGGTGCAAGACTGCCTGGCTTTGTCGCGCGATCAGGTCAACCAAATGATTGAGAACGGAGAATTGCCATTTGCCTTCAACCTGGCCAGCGATTCCAAGCGGACGGATCCCCGCGTTTTCGCACTTTCCGTGGCGGAAAAGACCGGCTGGAAGAATCCCGTTGGCCAAACTAAAAACCTTAAGCTGCCAGAAGTGATCGGGATGATTTTACCCAAGCGCGATCTGCGCAGCACGGAATTGGAGCGGATTCTGGCTTGTTCGCACCAAATGGTTTTCCGCTCCAAAAATAAATTCACCATTGCCCGCAAACCGGCCGCCAGCTCCGGCCCGAACAGCTACACGGTTTTTACCAGGGCAAGCGTGGAAACGTATTTGACGCAAAGGAGGATGACATGATCTGGAAGCAGTCTGAAAAACACTCAGGCATGCGATTCCCGCGCATTGCAGCCTATTGCAGCCACGAAAGCTACCCTATCCGCGAAGGTCGGGTTGTCGGCGGTTTCGGGGCCGTCCTGGGGCATTTGGCAGCGAATCTAAAAAATTAAAAAAAATGGGTGAGCCAATTAAAATTGTCGTGACCGCGGAGACCGCCGAGGCGGCGGCCGCGATGCAGGCGTTCCTGCGCGACAACATTGAGGGCCTCACCTCGGTGTCATCGGCGGCCGGGAAAGCTGGCGAACACATGGGCGGGATGGTTTATCAGTTCCGGTCGGCCATGGACGCCATTCGCTTTGCGGCGATGGATGGCGGACCGCGCGCGGCTTTTTACGCGGTGGACGAAGCCATCCGCGGCGTGGTGGCGAGCGGCATGAAACTGGGTTCGTTGGTGCCTTATGTTGCGGCGGTCACGGCGGCGGCCGGCGGCGCGTATCTGGTCTATCATTCCCTGCGCGCTGAGACTGAGCGGCAGATTGCCATCAACAACGAGCTGACGGAATCTTACCAAAAGCAGGCCGACACGATCAAACTCATCACGGAGGCAGCCAAAGGCGGCGCGATATCGGGCGATGAGCGGCAACACCTGCTGGGCATGTTGGGCATGAATGTCGGCCAGCAATCGTTTGCGCCAAACTTTTCACCTTCTTCCTTGGGCGCACCCACCGCCAATGCCCAACCGCAAATGCACGGACGGGGTGATATTGATCCCGGCAAAGCGGGCATTCCGGACAAGATGGATATTGCGATGGTCAATCAGGAGTTGGAAAAACTCGGTGTACTCCTGCGAACGACGGCAGCCGACGGCAAGGTTACCTACACAGTCAACCCGGAAATTGAAGCCCTCAGCCAGCTCACCTCCATGCGTGCGAAATACGAGGCGCAGATGGAGTTGTCTTTTGACAAACAGCGTGCCCGCGCCCAAAAGCAACATGATGAGGAAATGCGCAACTTCGATGTGGAGATGGCGCGGGCGCAGGCGTATCGCACCGAGTTGGAGCTGCGTAAAAACGCCGAGAGCAATCCACACGTGCGCGGTGAGCTGGACAATTTGATCGGAAATTTTTCACCCGAAAAATTAAACGACGCCAAGGCGGTAATGGAGCAGCAATTCCAGGACAAGCTGACGGCCATTGACCAGGCGGAACAGGAAAAGCGCGCGCGCACAGAGGAACAAATTGCGCACCAGCAAGCTGAGGATTTGGACACGCAAGGCCGGCTGCTTAGGGAACAGATCGAGCAGACCAACCGGGAAATAACCACGGAGCTTGAGCTGGAAAAAAAACAAAACGAGGAGCGGGAAAAAGCCGCCCGTCTGGAGCAGGAAATCGCGCGCGCCAAAACCGCCGCCAGTCTGGAGCTGATCAAAGGCAACCCGCAGTTGACGGAGGACCAGAAGCGTGACCAATCACTCCCGCTCATGCAAACGCAGAGCGACGAAAATCAGGCGCGGCTGTCCCAGCTCTCGGGCGACATGGCCAACCCGGCGAGCAGTGATGAAGCCAGGTTGGATGCGGAGAAACAATACTACGATCTCAAAGTCAAGGAGGCGCAACTCCAAAACCAGATCAACGCCGCGCAGAACGCTAGCAACTTCGGCGCGCAGTTTGCCGACGTGGTGACGAAGCTCCAAAACATCAACACGCTGGCGCAGTCGTGCGCGCAGGTTTTTGGCGGCGCGGTGAACACGGCCGTCAATTCCATCAGCACCAACATCTCCGGCGTGATCATGGGCACGAAGACGTGGAAGCAGGCATTGACGGGCATCTACAATGCCATCGTCACGGACATCGTGCAGGGCTTGGTGCACATGGCGGTGCAGTGGGCGCTGCAGCACGTCATCATGAGTGCGATCAGCTCCGCGTTTCACATCGGTGAAAACGCCAAGACGGCTGCCGCCGAAACCACGCAGGTATCCATCACCTCCGCCGGCACCACCACCCGCATTGTCATCCGCACCGGCGAGGCGGCGCATGACGCGGCCATGACGGGCGTGCAAGTGGCCACCCATGCCGCTGGGGAAACCACCAAGACCGGTTGGACCTTCATGCACGCGGTGATGCGTAACGCGTCGCGCCTCTTTGAAACTATTTTTCACGGCATCATGACGGCGCTTCGGACGGCGGTGCATATCGTTGGCGAGACGACTGCCACAGGTGTCACCATGGCGCAGAGCTTGATCCGCGCCACGGCCTATCTTATCACCGCAGCGGTCGGCGCGATGCAGGCGATGGCGAACATACCCTACGTCGGCCCCGTGCTGGCCATCGTCGCCGCCGCCGCAATCATTGGCGCAGGTGTGGCACTTATGGCCGGATTTGAGAAGGGCGGCTATACCGGCAACACCAACCGCAATGCCGTCGCCGGCGTGGTGCACGGCGGCGAGTTTGTGATGGACGCCAGCACGGTGGACCGTGTGGGCGTCCAGAATCTGGAAGCCATCCGCAGCGGCCGCAACCCAGACACTTCAGCGCCATCCGGAGGCACGGGCGGCGGCTCCAAAAACACCAGCGTGTATGCCTTCCTGGATCCGCGCCAGATGGCGGACCATTTGGAGCGGAATGATGATCACGAGAAGTGGGTTGTAGACGTGATGGGTCGAAATATCCACAAATTCCGATAATAAATATATGAACACACAGCTTTTTGAGGTTCAGTTTCACGTTCGTCCAACGAGATTGCATCCGCAGTTTGGTGTAATCGGGTTTGGTTTTCTCTGCATCTGGCTTTACGAGACAGATGAACAGAGTGCCTTTAAAAAAGGGCATTTGCTGGCGGAAAATCTTCCTTATGAGTTTGTTTCCGGAAAAAGCTTCAAGATCGCAGAAGGCGCCGAATTGCTGCCGTATCAAGTTAGTAGTGTCGCTGTGGCTGAAATTATAGGAATAAATTTCGGGTTGTCTCATTGGCCCGTTGGGGAGAATGAAGAAAAAGCGATTGGCCACTGGCCAGCCATAATTCCGCCATTGCACTAAAATGCTTTCGGAAAACACATTCACTGCCGCCCAACTCGCCACCTGCCTTGGCGTGACACCACAGGCTATTCGTAAATCATTACGGGGGGTTGCTGCGGTTGGTGTCCGCATAGTGAACGGTAAGGAAGCCGCCGCTTGGACAGTAAATCAAATGCCTGAGCCTCTGTGTGAACGTCTGGCTGCAGCTGCGGTGCAGCAGGACTGCCGCACGATTGAAGCGATGCTTTCCATGCCGCGCCGCCAATGGCAGCCAGCAATTCCCCTGGATAAAATCCACGCTGATGAAATTCAGGCCGCGACGAAGCTGCGCGATGCGTTGAATCCATGGCTGGTTAAACAGCATGATCTAAATTTATCCGCGGCGGAGATTGAAAGCGCTGGCGTTGAAGATTATCGCCGCGCTTTCGGCAACCGAATCACCCCGCGCTACTGGCGCGAACTATTCATGCGGACGATCCGCCGCGATGGCGGCGCGGAAGCGTGGAACCGGCTGGAAATTTATTTGTCGGATCGGTTAAAACTCAAAGACGCGCCGGCGGCCGTCGTGTCGAACGCCCTGGCTGCTGACTTTGCGGAGTTGGAAAGTTTCATCATGGGTTGCACTAATCCACACGCGCCTAATAAAACCGAGTGCGCCGGCGTGTGGACTTTGGCGGTGGAAAAGTTAACGTCCATGGTAAATGCCGGCGAGCCGGAAAAATCCGCCGCGCGACGTGTGCGACAATACCTTTGCGTCCGTGCCAGCTTTCTGGCCGCGTCGCGTGAGGGGTTATGGATTGCATGGAAACGTAAACTGGACGCGCTGAAAAATGCCAGCGGTGATGTGAAGGTGTTCCGAGATGGGCGCGACGAAAATGGCGCGCGGTTTGCGCTCCCAGAAAATGACCGTGATTTATTGATTCATCGCGCCGTGTTTTATTATCGCGGCGACGTCGCCCCGGCTTGGCGCGATTTGCTGCGCAAAGGTTTTTCTCCGGAAGTGGTGGAACGCTACGCCGGCCGCGCGCTTAAAAAATCGCATGTACCCACGAGCGTGATGGATTCCGTCGCTCCGGAAGTGGAAATCCTGACGGTGATGCACCGGGGACCGCGTGCGTTCGACGCCATCAAGGGCCACGTCACGCGAAGTTACGAAGGCATTCATTCTTTGCAATGCATCTCTGGTGATGACTTCACACTTAACACATATTTCTATGTGCCGGATGGCAACGGCTGGTTTGACCTGACGCGCGGCCAGGTGATTCTGTTTATTGATTTCCGCACGCTGCGTATTTTGGGTTGGGCGTTGGAGCCTCGTAAATCGTATTCGTCGCTTACGATTCGCAGTCTTTGCACTCACGTCTTTGGTGAGTTTGGCGTGCCTGAAGTCTTGTATTTCGAGCGCGGCATTTGGAAAAACGCCACCTTGCTGAAGGGTAAAACGGAACAATTCGGGTTTTCGGAAATCAGCCAGGGCTTGCGAGAATTTGGCATCACTTTCAAACATGCCATCCGCCCGCGCACCAAGGTTGTGGAGCGCATCGGCGGCATGTTCCAAGACATCGCCGAAGCCGAGCCAGGCTATTGTGGAAGGGATGAGCGCCGCGATGCGCCGGAATCCCTGCGCAAGCAAATGGCTGAAGTGGCGGCGCGAAAGATACATCCGGCAAAATACTTTTATTCGCTAGATCAGTGGAATCAGCGAATCGGCCAACTCGTGAACCAATACAACGCGGAACCGCAGCAAGGCCACATCCTCGCCGGGTTGTCACCAGAGCAGGCTTTTGAAACTCACATGAATCACAATAATCCGCCGATGCAATTCAGCGCCGGCCTGCGTTACCTGCTCGCGCATGATAAGCGCCTCGCACAAGTCACCACCAACGGCGTCACGATCCAGGTCGGCAAAACCAAGTTTAATTATCGTAGCGCGGAAATCGCGCACTTGGTTGGCCGCGAAGTGCTCGCATGGTTTGACCCGGAAAACCCTGAAACAATTGTGGTGACAAATCCCGATCGCACAAATCCGATTTGCGTTTCGCGCTCTGAAAATCCGAACGCGCTGGAAAGTCTGATTGCCCCGGAATCTGGCACGCTGGGACGTGAACTATCGCGGATCGAAGATCAGTCGCGGCATGTGAAAACGCGCTTCAATGTCATCAAGGCGAAATTTCCGCTACCGCAGCGTCAACTGCTGGCGGCGCCCCCAGCTGAGGAACTGGGCAAAGAAATCGCCGCGCAGAGAAGCAAGTTGATGGAAAAGGCCACGCTGCAGCAGCGCCATCGCAATCAGGCGCGTCGCCTGGGGCAAGATACGGGGATTTTTATTCCTGAATCTGGGATCGGCAATTTAACCCCGGAACAGATTAGAAAAATGCGCGATTTTATGAACGCGGAGGAGTCCGGCAATGAACCAGATGACGGAAAAACTCTCACACAGAAAGGCGGCAAGATCATTTATCACCTTAAGCCCGTCATCAAAGGAAAGGATAAAACATGAGTTCCACCCGAAGGGCCGTGGATAGTTCGGTTTTCCACCAATGCCATTATGCCGGCAGCCCGGAATTTGAACGCGGTTTACTGGCCAATTTGGTGGCGAAGCGATGCTCGGTTCTCCCGACTGGCGCTGACCGGCAATTAATTTGGTTCATTCATTACCTATCGCATCAACCCGGCGGACTGGCAGCCGTGGCGGCAGATTTAATGGCTCAATTCCCTGACCGATTTGGCACCACCGCAATGGTTGCTATCAACAAAACGGAAGGTGTCTATTCAGCTGATGAAGTTCGTAAAATCCGTTCCGAACTGCCGACTAGTCTGCGCGACCAATTCCCGTTACAGGGCGAATTCAACCCATCAATCCGTGATCGTGCATGGTACTGCCGCCAGATTGCGGAGAGCGCGCGCGCAGTTTTGGAAGATGATGAGTCTTCATTTGAGGATAGGAAGACAGCAAGCCGGCAAATTGAAGATGCAGACGAGGCTGAAAAAGATGAATCTGCGGATGCCGCCATAGCCCAGAAACTTCCAGTTTCGTATCCGGTGAAATCATTTTTACAAATCTGCTGCAGCGCCGCTAAAACCGGCTTTGTTGACGGTTGCAAAACCTTGAGCCTTGAAAAAACACTGGCGGAGATTTGTCTTGATCCGGCCTTTCGGCTCGACTCTTGGCCTTGGTACTTCAATGAGCTGGTGAACGTACTCGATGCTTATCAAAAGTATTGGATCAAAAATAAATCGAATTGGGTTATGACTTCCGTCGGAAAAAAGGTCTGTGAGTTTTTAGATTACACGCTTGATGCCGGCGTGTTGTCTCTGTTGATCGGGCGCGCAAGCTTGGGGCAAACCTTTGCGGCTCGCGCGTGGTGCGAGAACCATCCGGGACAGACCCGTATGGTCGAAGTACCGCCCTCAAATGATGATGCCAGTTTTTATCGTGCAATTGCGCAGGCGATAGGCCTTGGTAATTTCCTGAATTACAAAAACGTCCAGATCAGGGAACGTATCGAGTTTGTTTTACAGACTGGCAACCTGTTGTTGGTTCTTAACCAGGCGCAAAGGTTGTGGCCTCAAAAAAATCTGCGTGAAGCGTTTCCCGGCCGGCTCGCCTGGGTGTTGGACCAAGCGGATAAAGGCGCAAAAGTATGCATGATTTCCGGCCCGCAATTTTTTATGCAGCAAAGAGCTTGTGAAAAAATGGGATGGAACTCACCGGAACTGAGAAACCGGATTTTGCACTATTCAAATTTGCCAGATTCGCTGGGCATCGAGGACCTGCAGGCAGTGGCGCGCGTGATGCTTCCGGAGGCTGATGAAACAAGCTTGGCAGCAGTTGCAATTTATTCACTGTCGGGGCGCTACCTTGCCGCCCTGGAGGCTGTTGCTAAACGCGCCCAATTTGTTGCCCAGCAAAATGGCCGCAGTCAGCGCACATCGTCTGACGTGCGAGCAGCGCTGAAGTTTGTAAGCGGCTCAGATGCGCTTCTGATCCAATCGTCCAGCGAGACAAAACCGGTTTCCGGCCGTGGCCGGAATCGTCAACCAACACCGGCATTTCAAACTGAAATTGAAGTTCCTATCCCAGGGCGTCATTCCCAGCCTGCGCCGGCGGCGCCGCCTACGCGGGCGGCGTTCACTGGAAGCGCCGAGTTGTCGGATTTGATCCAAAGCTGAACCATGATTTCTCGCCCGCAACAAATTCTTTTGAAACGCGCCCAGCGTGAAGCAGGGGTGTCAGATGATGATTACCGCGACGCGCTCCAATTGATTGCTGATTGCCGATCCAGCTCGTCCCCCACGCTCGCGGACCGTCATCTGGACAAGCTGCTTGCTTATTTCGAGGCAATCTATTGGCGCGGGGTTGATGGCGGTACGCTGCAATCGTCCGGCAGGGCCGCTGCCGTGTTTCGGCAACGTGGTTATTGGGCCGCAAAAAATACCCGTGTGGAAACCAGTCGTGACCGTTTTAGGGATTTGAATTTAGGGCAGACCGTCGCCGATCTTGAGGGCAAGTTGGCGGCTCTGGGTTGCGGTGATGGCTATTGCGCCGCCATCCGTAAAAACGTCTGCAAGGGTCGTGACGATGCCCGCGCCTTGCATTTATACCAAGCAGCGCTGGAACGTACGCTGAAGGCAAAGGCTAAGCGCGAAGATCGCGCTACAGACCCTTTTTGAATTTTCCAGCCTAGCTGGATTGAAACGGTTAAAACGGCAGCCCAAATGCCGCGTAATTTCTTTTGTCACAGTTTTCGGAACTTGGAACTCTCGCATTCCCGACAGAATCGGCGCGGCAATACACATTTTTGTGGACCATTTTTATGGACTTTTGGGACAAGACAAGCATCCTTTCTGCAAATGAAATACCCAACCCGTTTGCTCCTCCTAGCTGCGTTTGCAGGCATATTCCGGGTCCAAGCCCAAGACTCTCTCCCTGAAACGGCCATTCCCAGCAACATCGTCAGCACCGCCGCCGAGCCGATTGTCCCGGGGAAATTCCAGCCGACGTGGGATTCACTCAAGCAGTATCAAGTGCCCGATTGGTTCCGCAACGCCAAATTCGGCATCTGGGCGCACTGGGGACCGCAATGCGCGCCCGAACAGGGCGACTGGTATGCCCGCCGGATGTATGTGGAAGGCACCGCGCAAAATAGATTTCACGTCGCGCACTACGGCCCGCCGTCACAATTCGGCTTCAAGGACGTGATTCACACCTGGAAGGCGGAAAACTGGGATCCGGAAAAGCTCGTCGCCCTATACAAACGCACCGGGGCGCAATACTTTTTCGCGATGGGCAACCACCACGACAACTTCGACATGTGGGACAGCCAATATCAGCCGTGGAACGCCGCAAAAGTCGGCCCGCAGAAGGACATCATCGGCGGCTGGGCCAAAGCCGCGCACGATCAGGGACTGCCGTTCGGGGTCAGCCTGCACGCCGCCCATGCGTGGAGTTTTTACGAAATCACCCAGAGCGCCGACAAGAACGGCCCGCTGGCCGGCGTGCCTTACGATGGCAAGCTGACCAAGGCTGACGGCAATGGCAAGTGGTGGGACGGCCTTGACCCGCAGGATTTATACGAGCAGCGCCACAAGCCGAGCGTGAAATTTGACAATGCGAACACCATTCACAGCCAGTGGAACTATGGCAACGGTGCGAGCATTCCCGACCTAGCCTACTGCGAAAAGTTTTACAACCGCACCGCCGATTTGATCAAGAAATACCATCCTGACCTGCTTTACTTCGACGACAACGCGCTGCCACTGTGGCCCATCAGCGACGCGGGTTTGAAAATCGCCGCCGACTTTTATAACAGCAACATGCAGCAGCACGACGGGAAGCTGGAAGCCGTGCTGCTGGGCAAACTGCTCACCGAGGAAGAGCGCAAATGCCTCGTCTGGGACATTGAACGCGGGCCGGCCAACCAAATTGAGCCGCTGCCGTGGCAGACCGACACCTGCATTGGCGACTGGCATTACAAGATTGGGGTGCGCTACAAGACCGCCCGGAACGTGATCCTCTCGCTGTGCGACATCGTGAGCAAGAACGGCAACCTGCTGCTGAACATCCCCGTGCGGAGCGACGGCACGATTGATAATCGCGAGGAAGCCGTGCTCAAAGGCATCGCCAATTGGATGGATGCGAACAAGGAATGTATTTTCGACACGCGTCCATGGAAAGTGTATGGCGAAGGGCCGGCTTCGGAAGGGCCGGTGACGGAGGTGAAGGGCATGAACGAAAACAAGCTCAAGCCCTTGACGTCCGCCGACGTGCGGTTCACGAGCAAGGGCGACACGCTCTATGCCATCGTGCTCGGCACGCCGAAACAGGATATTGCGATCAAGGCGCTCGGCACGGCGGCCAAGTTGCTGGACAAACCCATTGGCGACCTCACGCTGTTGGGCAGCACCGAGAAGGTGCAATGGTCGCAAACCGCCGACGCACTCACGATCAACCTGCCGGCGAAACTGCCGAACGACATCGCCATCGTCTTCAAAATTTCTTTGTGACAATGAATTTTATTCCTTGAACGGCTTTAGGTTGCCAACTGCCGCCCTGCGACGTTATTTCTTCACCCCATTTATTCGTTTTTAAGAACCATGAAAAACATCTCGCCAATCCTTCTTATTTTGAGTGCGGTTGCCTTTGCAAACTGCGGACGCGCGCAAATCCTCAGTGACCCCATTCCTGAAACCGCCGTGCCCACCGTCATCGTCAGCACGACGAATGAACCGGTGACACCGGGGAAATTCTCGCCGACATGGGACT
>Ga0302319_10000511_pt1 | contig 87790 bp, 63 predicted proteins | sample Bog_T0_2_FD_203319 | JGI IMG/M metagenome (GOLD analysis project Ga0302319, IMG submission 203319) | Peat permafrost microbial communities from Stordalen Mire near Abisko, Sweden - Bog_T0_2 | ecosystem: Environmental > Terrestrial > Soil > Wetlands > Peat | place: Sweden: Abisko, Stordalen Mire... | reverse complement strand
TCCGGTGGCGATGCTGGCGACGACGGCGATACAACAGATAACAAGATCAAGCGGGGTGAGAGACATGGACAAGGCGCCTTGGTCTTCTTTCCGTGCAAAAGGATGGATAAAGCCCTGGTATTGACCTGAAAATGGGGCGACGGCGCCGCACCCTGGGGAAACGCGTGCATCGGTCGGGCAGAAATCCTGGCGAATTTCGCGCTCTGGGAAGAAGGAAAGAAGCGCAAGTTGGAAAACAGGTGCTGCCTTGGTGTAGAGTATACATGCTGAGCGCCCAAGCGCTTAGGCGATTTCCCCCGGTCTGCTTGGAAATGTAGTTTCACAGGCCTGCGACCGACCCGTTAGAGCTTCGGCTAGCAGGCCTGGCTCTCTTTTACACGTACTCCAGGATTCATTCATGACTCGTACGAAATTCGGTACTCGAACCGAAAGCCAATGGGCTGGAAAGAGGTTGACCGTGGCTGTGGCGGCTTTGACCCTGATCACCTGCCTCGTTCCCGTTGGCGCGGTGAGCGCCGCCGATTCTGCATCGGCGCAGCAGGCGGAACAAGACTGGCCGGCCTATGGTGGACAGCCCGCGCAGGATCACTACTCCAGCCTCTCTCAGATCAACCGCCAGAACGTGAAAAACCTCAAGGTTGCATGGACCTACGATACGGGCGAAGAAGGCAGCATGGAGACCACGCCGGTGATCGTGGGCCATGTGCTCTATACCTACACCCCCTCGCTCAAGGTGGTGGCGCTTGATGCCATCACGGGCAAACTGCTTTGGACCTTCGACTCCGGAACGCATGAGCCGGACGCCAGCCGCGGTGTTTCGTACTGGACCGATGGCAAGGAAAGCCGCCTCTTTGCGGGCATGAGGAACTTGCTCTACGCCCTGGACCCGGCCACCGGCAAGCCGATCCCGAGCTTTGGTGAAGGCGGATTCATCGACCTCAGAAAAGGTCTCCGCGGCGACTACCGGCTCCAGTCCATCGGCCTCACCAGCCCCGGAGCCATCTACAAGGACCTGATCATTGTGGGAGGCAGAGACCCTGAAGCGCCACCCGCGCCTCCAGGCGACATTCGCGCCTTTGACGTTCGTACCGGCGCGCTGCGCTGGCGATTCCAGACCATTCCCCATCCGGGCGAGACCGGTTACAACACCTGGCCCAAGGATGCATGGAAAACCGGCGGAGCAGCGAATAACTGGTCTGGGATGGCAGTCGATGTACAACGGGGCATTGTTTACGCGCCAACGGGATCCGCAGTGTATGACTTCTACGGCGGCGACCGCGCAGGCGACGACTTGTTCGCCGACTCCATGCTTGCCCTGGATGCCGAGACCGGCAAGCTTCTCTGGCATTTTCAGGGCGTCCACCACGACATATGGGACCGCGATTTTCCGTCGCCGCCCGCGCTGGTCACGGTCAAGCGCGATGGCAAGAGCATCGACGCGGTTGCGCAGACCACCAAGCAGGGGTGGATGTTCCTGTTCGACCGGACCACCGGGAAGCCGCTGTTCCCGGTTGAGGAGCGCAAAGTTCCGCAGAGTACCGTTCCCGGCGAGCACACCTCCCCCACACAGCCGGTGCCGGTGCTACCCGCGCCGTTTACCCGCCAGGAAGTCACCGAGGACACACTCACCAATCGCACTCCTGAGGCCCATACGGCTGCGCTCAAGCAGTTCCGCACCTTTGCCGGCGGAGGGCAATTTGCACCTGGTGTTCTCGACAAACCGACGCTCATCTTTCCCGGTGTCGGCGGCGGCGCGGAGTGGGGCGGATCCGCCGTCGATCCGAACACCGGCGTCATATACATCAATGCCAATCAGGTTGCCTTCACCACGACGCTGGTCAAGAACGATCCTCTGGCGGGCCTGGGCCTGCAAACTTATCAGACCCAGTGCGCGGTCTGTCATGGCGTCGATCGTACCGGCGCGCCGCCGGCCTACCCGTCTATCGCTGATACCTATACCCGGCACACGGCCGCACAAATTGCTGACATCGTTCATCAGGGCAGGGGAAGAATGTCATCCTTTCCCAACCTTCAGGGTACAAAGCTGGACGCCCTCCTTGAGTATCTTCGCACCGGCAAAGATGCTGGAAGAATCGACGCGGCAATCAGCGACGCAGGCCCCGCTGTGACCGGATCTGCAAGCAAGACATCCTTGGCGCAGCAGCATGACGACACAGCCCCCGCGAACGATCCCGCCTTCGTTGCAGGCTCCAATGTTTATGCGGCAAAATGCTCTGCCTGTCACGGAGATCAGCGGGAAGGCGAGCCCCCGGCTATCCCCTCCTTGATTGGAGTTGGCCAGCGGATGACTGCAACGCAACTAACAGATCTCGTTCACTCCGGCAAGGGAAAGATGCCCGCCTTCCCCTCCCTGCACGACCAGCCATTGGATACCCTGCTTCACTTTCTGGGCATGGGGGCACAGACCGCGCCCGCGGATCAGGACCACTCCACACCGGCAATGCCCTATAGCATCACAGGCTACACGCGCTTCGACGACAACGAAGGCTACCCCGCAGTGGCGCCACCCTGGGGTACGTTGAGCGCCATCGATCTGAATACGGGCAAATATCTTTGGAAGTTACCCCTCGGGGAGTATCCCGAGTTAGCCGCCAAAGGAATGAAAGATACAGGCACGGAGAATTACGGCGGGCCAATTGTAACTGCCGGAGGCCTGCTCATCATTGCCGCAACTGACTTCGACCGCAAGATCCGTGCCTTCAACAGTCGCACAGGAGAACTGTTATGGGAAGGTAAGTTGCCATTCGCGGGCGTCGCCACTCCGGCCACTTACATGGTCGACGGAAAACAGTACGTCGTCATTGCCACGTGCGGCGCAAGAGACCCACGGTCGCCGCCAGGTGCAGTCTATGTAGCATTCACTCTTCCGTAGTTCTGTGGATTGAAGGAGAGAAGAACAGAAATAAAGGGGCCAGGGAGACCAATGGAAGTCCAGGCCAATTGCAAACTGACCTTCTCTTATAACTTGGGCTAAGTACAACGACACAGGGGACGCCATGAGCACTCATGCTTCGAAAAAGACACGGCTGGGCGGAGTATTCGCTCCAACGGTCACAGCCTTCAACAGCGATGCTTCTCTCAGCGTGGAGGGTACGCGCGCGTTTGTACGCTTCCTGCTCGATCAAGGCGTCGATGGTCTGACGCCGCTCGGAAGCGCGGGCGAACCAGTCGCTTTAAGCGTCGCCGAACGCATGCAAGCCCTCGAAGGCATCGTTGAAGAGGCTGCTGGTCGCGTCCCCATCTACGCGGGCACCAGCGACTACAGCACCGCAACCACCATTGAGTTGAGTCTGCACGCGAAATCAATTGGCTGCGATGGCCTGATGCTGATGGCCCCCTATCTCTTGCGTCCGCCCAAGCAGGATGTCTTGAATCATTTCCGCCGGGTCCGTGAGAAGGTAGGCCTGCCAATCATGGTCTACAATGTTCCAGTGTTGACGGGCATCGAGATTACGCCGGAAGAGATTCAGATGCTCGCCGCGGAAGGTGTGGTGAACTCCGTCAAGTGGTCGCACCTGGAAATCTCCAGGGTGCAGGATACCCGGCTGCTCTGCGGGAAGGACTTCGCAATCTTTGCCGGAATCGACATCACAGCATTTGCCGCACTGGCGCTTGGTGCGGACGGCTGGATCGGCGGAATGCCGATGATTGCGCCGGCCCTGGCGGTAAAGATGTGCCAACTCCTCACTCATGAGAAGAACCTGGAAGAAGCGCGCGCTCTCTGGCTGCGCATCCTGCCCATCATTCGCCTCGAATACAGGGCCATGGGAACCAGCGAAGCCAGTCCGCACTGGCTGTCTGTCTGCCGCGAGAGTGCAACTCTTCGCGGCATTCCGATTGGCCTTCCACGCGCTCCGCTCAGCCCCGTAGATGCGTCGGTGCGCGAAGAACTTCGAGCGATTCTTGCGGGCCTTGGGCAGCTCGATACGAACTAGCGGCCCTGACCCATTGCGTCCTGAGTTCGACACTTGAACCTTGCAACTCCTTGTCTCATGGAGCAAAGATCGAATGAAAATCACGAATGTAGAAGTATTTTTGACGGGCGCCACGTGGCGGAATTTTGTCTTCGTGAAACTCACCACGGATGAAGGCCTTGTCGGATGGGGTGACGGAACTCTTGAGTGGAAGGAGTCGGCCGTTCGCGAGCTGATCCTCGACTTCGGCCGCCGCTATGTCATCGGCATGAGTCCCTTCAACATTGAAGACCTCTGGTTCAAGCTCTATCAGGTCGAGCACAACACGGGCCCAATCATGTTTGCCGCCATGGCCGGCATCGAGACAGCGATGTGGGACCTGGTGGGAAAGGCTTTGGGTCAGCCGGTCTATAACCTCGTCGGCGGCGCCGTTCGCAAGAAGGTGCAAGTCTATGCCAACGGCTGGTATGCCTTCCAGGGAGACCTCGGCAAGCTTGCCGAGCGCGCCCGCGAAGTGGTGTCTCGCGGTTACACGGCAATGAAGTTCGACCCCTTCGGTCCCGGCGGCCGCGAACTGACCAGCGAGCAACTGCGCACAGCTTGCCGCATCGTGGAAACCGTACGCGGCGCCGTGGGAGAAGACATCGATCTGATGCTCGAATTCCACGGCCGCTTTAGTCCCATCATGGCGCTTGAGGCCATTCGCGCCATGGTGCCCTACCGGCCGCGCTGGTGCGAAGAGCCAATTCCCGCGCACAATCATGAGTCGATGGCGCAGGTTGTCGCAGCCTCTCCGCTGCGGGTCGCCACTGGTGAGCATACGTATAGCCGGTTTGGATTTCTTGACTTGCTCATGCGCAAAGGGGCGCACCTGATTCAGCCGGACATCATTTATGGCGGCGGCTTTCTGGAGACAAAGAAGATAGCCGCCATTGCCGAGGCATTCTATGTGAGCGTGGCTCCGCATAACTGCCGGGGACCGCTCGGTACGGTCGTCGCAATGCACCTCTGCGCCAACATTCCCAACTTCGACATTCTAGAAACCTTTGAAGACTACGATGTTCCATGGCGCTGTGACCTGACTCCCGGAACTCCGCGCGTCGAACAGGGTTACTATCACATACCGACAAAGCCGGGATGGGGCGTTGATGTGGACGAAGAACTGATCCGCGCGCATCCGGAAAACCCCGACGCCAAGCTGAATATGTTCTCCGAGGAATGGGAAGATATCATGTGCAGGTAAGCGCATGAGGAGTTGGTTCTATCAGGTCCAGGAACACCTTGACAGCTTATGAACGGAGAAGCGCGACTAGGATGACTCTATGAGCTTCAATCATTCCCATCGTCGCATCCTGGTAACTGGCGCGGCCAACGGACTTGGTCTTGGCATTGCGAAGATTCTCGCTGCGGCAGGCGCGCAACTGGTGCTGACCGACGTCGACGTCAAAGTGCGCGAGCGAGCGCAGGAGCCTGACTTCGGCGGCCGCGCCATCGCCTTGGTGCGTGACCTTGCCGATCCCGATGCTGCTTGCTGGCTTATGAACGAGAGCGTCCAGGCGGTAGGTTCTCTGAATGGCCTGGTCAATTGCGGTGCGTGGAGTTTCCACAAACCTGCTTTGGAGACGACCGTCGAGGAATTCGATCGCGTTGTGGCCATCAACCAAAGAGCGCCCTATTTTCTCGCCTGCAATTTTGCTTCCCAGTTACAGCCAGCTGAAGATGATCCTTGCGTTGTGAACATCGCTTCGGTGAATGCGATGGTCGGCAATCCGAATCTCACTGCGTACGCGGGTACAAAGGGCGCGCTGCTGGCCATGTCGCGCGCCCTGGCAGTGGAACTTGCTCCGCGCGTCCGCCTGGTGGCCATCTCTCCTGGAAGCGTGCGCACCTATGTGACCAACCAGTTGATTGAGTCGGGCCAGATCGAACCTGACACTCACTTCAATACAACTCCGATCAAGAGCTTCATTACAGTTGAGGAGATTGGAGAGCTGGTCTCGTTTCTGTTCAGTCCGGCTGCGCGTACTGTTACAGGGGCGAACTGGGTGATCGACGGCGGATACACAGCTAGATAGATTCTCCCCCGTGCGCCGGTCTCTGCCATTGTTTGAGCGGAACGAGATGGGGTGGGCTGGCTTTGATGGGAAACCTCAGGGAAGGACGACAATGATCGACAATTTGCCGCATCAATCAAGAACGGATCGAAGGGCCTTTCTGAGACTCGCAGGCGCAGGAGCGAGCAGTCTTGCGCTCTCAAGCGCAGTGCCGGCCATCGCCCAGCAACCAGCCTTTCCCGATCTCGATCGCTTGCGGCGCGAGCATCAACAGGCAGGACAGGTGTCGCCGGTAAAAACCTATCGCGCCATGGAGTGGGAGTTCCACTCGCCCTCGCAGCAGACTTTCGATATCAATCTTGAAGGAGCGATTGCTGCCTCACGCGATGCGGGCGCGGAGAGCCTGATGTTCTATATACAGGACCACTGGGGATATGCTTTCTATCCCAGCGACACAGCGGTGCGTCACCCAAATCTGAAGATTGACTTGTTCGGAACAGAGTGTGCCCTGGCGCGGAAGGCCGGCATCTCTGTCATGTCGTACTACAGCCTCCAATTCAACAACCAAGGCGCCGTCAGCCATCCAGACTGGACCTGGCAAAACGAAGAAGGCGTGCCGCAGAGATTTTATGGCCGCTGGCACATCATGTGCATGGATTCGCCCTATCGCCAGTACGTCCTGGCAATGATGGACGAGGTCTTCTCCCGTTATGAAGTGGACGAGTTATTCCTGGATATCTTCGGCATCCAGTTCTACATGTACTATCAGCACGGACTAAGTCCGTTCTGCTTCTGTCCGCACACGGAAGCAGCCTGGAGCAAGGAGTTTCCTGGGGATCCCTACCGCGAAGGTTTCAAGACGCGCGAAGGATGGGATCGCCGCTTTCGCTGGCAACAGCGCAGAACCATGACCGATGTGCTGGATGAGATTATCGCCGTGGGCCGCAAGCACCGGCCCAAGTTGCTCGTTTCACTCAATGGTGGACCAGAAGTGTTTCCCGACGAACTTTTACAGCGCGTTAGTTACATTTATGCGGAGCCGCTCGAATGTCCTACGGGCATTGCTCTCGGATCGATCTTGATGCGGGGTTGGGGGCGCCCCAACTATCAGGCCGGAATCTTCACGGAGTATGGATACTCCGACGCTTATCCCGGCGACCTGGCGCGGGTGCAGGCCGACGCGCTGATAGTTCAGAATGCGCGCAGCTTTTTTGTGGGGAATGCGGGAGTGGTAAGCGGAGTCGACGGGCAAGGGTTTTCCAATCGATGGTTTGCTGTCGCCAAGGACACCTGGGAAGATGTTCGCAATGTCGATTGCCTGCTCGGGCCCGACCTTAGGCCGCTGCTGAGTACCGCGATGCTCTACAGCGATTTGACGCGCAAAGAGTTCGAAGCCGACAAGCGTCCTTATGATTTCAGGCATTCCACCCTGGGCGCTTTAGAGACCATGACATATGCTGGGCACCCTGTTGAAAGCTTGCCGGATTTCAATTTGAAGCCGGAGATACTCAGCCAGTACGAGCTCCTCGTCCTGCCCGAGGTAAGTACCATCTCCTCCGCACAGGCTGAGACAATTCGCCGCTGGGTCGACAATGGCGGGACGTTGATTTCGAGTTATCGCTGTGGACTGCTGGACGAACATCATCAGCAGCGCGATAACTTCGCCCTGGCCGATGTCTTTGGCGTCGACTACGTGTCCGAGGTGACAACCTACGCCTATGATGAGACGGGCAAGCAGAGGGAGGGCAATTCCATCTCCACATTTATGGAATCGTCCGGTCATCCGTTGGCTGAGACGCTCTCGCGCGGCTCGGTTGGCCTGCCTGGGCCCTTTCTATCCTTGAAGAAAACCACAGCCGAAGAAGTCATGCGCTACCGTTTGCCCTTACTCGCCGAAGATCCTGCGCACGACAGGTGGGTTGGATGGGGTCCTCCGCCTCCGGGGCCACAAACGGCAGGCACAGCCGTCGCTTTCAATAAGTTCGGCAAGGGGCAATCGTTGTACCTGGGTGTGCCCATCTTCTGGGCTATGCAATGGCGCGCCTTCTGGATTCAGCAATGGATTCCAGAATTGATTCGCAAGCTTGCTCCAAACCCGCTTGCTGAGTTACACGTGGAGCCATTCTCAGAATTTGTGCATGGGACGTTTTTCCATGATCCTGAAAAGAACATGATTCTGGTTCAATTGCTGGATACGATCCAACTCGCAACCAAGGGTGAGTTACGGCCCACGCCGGATATAGAGATTTCCATCGACACGCGGCGATTGCGCGTAACAGGGGCACAGATAGTCTGGCCGAAGACCAAGAATTTGCCGATCTCGCGGCGAGACGGAAGAACGCGCATTCTTCTCCAAAAGCCGGATCGCTATACGGCGCTGTATCTGAAATTGGGATGAGGCCTCCTCGTCGCGAATGGCCTTGCCTTCGCGGTAATGATCCGCTCAACGCAGGAGCGCTTTAAGGGGTCCCAGGTGTCTAATCCGGGGTTGACAGGCGTCAATTTCGAGGATTACTGTAGGTTCTGGCTCCCCTAAGGCGCTTAAGCGCTTAACTCAGAATAAACATCTCATTCGAGGATTCGGTTGGTGCTTCCAGTCAAGTTGCCTGTACAGGGCTCTCTCAAGATCAATCGCCGCGACGCTTTGAAAGGCCTTGCGAGTCTGGGAGCGATTCCGCTGCTCGCTCAGCAAGCCTCCGGTGAATCAGGGCAGGCTCACGCCAACGTTGGCCATGCCTCTGTAGCCGCGCCGCTCGCGAGCCATCTTCGGGAGCAGCCGTTCGATCAAGAGTGGAGCTTTCTTCGTGGTGACGCGGCCGGAGCGGAAGATCCCGGCTTCGACGATTCCACGTGGCGCCGCGTCGATCTCCCCCACGACTGGAGCATTGAAGATCTCACTCCAACATCGGAGGCGACGGGCGAGGGAACAATTTGGGTTGGCGGCAACACGCCTACGAAGATCGGCCCATTCGATGTGGCCTTGAGCGCAGGCCAGGAAGCGACAGGATGGGTTGTTGGCGGCACTGGATGGTATCGCAAACAATTCCGTTTTCCTGCGATGGACGGGCATGCGCAGGTTGAGATCCGATTCGACGGCGTCTATATGAACTCCGAGGTCTGGATCAACGGACATTCTCTTGGTGCGCATCCGAACGGCTATACTTCGTTTGCGTATGATTTGACGCCTTTCATCAAGCGCGATGCAGTGAATGTCCTTGCAGTTCGTGTGCGCAACGAGGGAGCCAATAGTCGCTGGTATTCTGGCTCCGGAATCTATCGGCACACGTGGCTCACGCTGACCGGAGAGGTGCGGATTCCCTTGTGGGGCCTGAGTGTGGCAACGCCGAAAGTGTCGAGTGACCTCTCGACCGTTGAATTTTCCATTGCCGTGCAGAACCGCGGCAACTCTCCGCAAGACGCGACCATTCGCACACGCATTCTAGGCCCCGGTGGCGCACCTGCCGGCACCGGCGAGCAAGTGCATAGTCTATCGGCCAATGGTGAATCCAAGACGACTCAGTCCCTGGATATTAAAGGAGCGCAGCTTTGGTCTCACGCTACGCCTCACTTATATCGCGCAGAAGTTGAAGTGCTGATCGCGGGAAAGCAAGTCGACCGCTCCACTGTAACCTTCGGCATTCGCAGCGTTGAGGTCGACATCGACCACGGCCTGCGCATCAACGGCGAAGTGGTTAAACTCAAGGGCGGATGCGTACACCATGACAATGGCATTCTCGGCTCAGCTGCCTTTGATCGTGCAGAGGAGCGCCGGGTGGAGACGCTGAAGGCTAGCGGCTTCAACGCCATTCGCACCAGCCACAACCCACCCTCACCAGCCTTTCTTGACGCATGCGACCGGCTCGGCATGATGGTGATCGACGAAGCATTCGACTGCTGGAACCTGGGTAAGAATGTCGATGACTATCATGTCTACTTCGAAGACTGGTGGGAACGGGATATCGAGAGCATGTTGCTGCGCGACAGAAATCATCCCAGCATCATCTTCTGGAGTATCGGCAACGAGATCGATGGCCGCCGCGAGTCCACCGGTGTGGCCATCGCCAAGAAACTTCACGACGCTGTGAAAAGCATCGACACGTCGCGCCCTGTCACCATGGCAGTCCCCGGCCCATACGACCATAACTTGCCCGAGTGGCAAGCCAACGATCCGGCATTCCTGCATCTGGATGTAGGTGGCTATAACTATCAGTGGCAGCAATATGAGATAGACCACAAGCGGTTTCCTAACCGCATCATCATGGGCACAGAGTCGTTTCCCTTCGAGGCATACGAGAGCTGGCGAAGTGCTGAGCGGCTGAGCTATGTCCTTGGCGACTTTGTCTGGACCGGGATCGACTATCTCGGCGAATCCGCGATCGGACATTCGATCCTGAATCAGACTCCAGGTTGGTGGCGTCAGCAGTATCCCTGGTTCAACTCCTACTGCGGCGACATCGATCTGATCGGCGACAAGAAGCCACAGTCGTATTACCGCGATGTGCTCTGGGGCGACAGCAAGCTTGAAATCGCCGTGCAGCGTCCACTGCCGGCGGGAAGAACAGAAGAACTCGCCAACTGGGGATGGCGCGACGAGTTGCGCAGTTGGACCTGGAAAGGATATGAGGGCAAGGCGCTGAACGTCCGCGTCTACACCTCTGGCGATCAGATCAAACTCATGTTGAACGGCAAGGAGATCGGATCCAAGCCTGTGCCGGAATCGGCCAAGCTCATCGCGCAATTCGATGTGCCCTATGCCGAGGGAGAGTTGCGCGCCGTCGCTTTCAAGGAAGGGGCTGAAATTGCGACGATTGCATACAAGACCGTAGGAAAGCCTGCGCAGCTGCGGGTAAAAGCCGATCGCACCGCCATCCGTGCCAGCCGCGGCGATCTGGCTTTCATCACCGTCGAGATAACAGATGCAGCCGGCAATTCCGTTCCCGATATTGTCCGCAAGATCGACTTCCATGTGGATGGTTCCGGAGAACTGGCTGCCGTCGGCAATGGCAACCCGAAGGATGTGACCAGTTTTCGCGAACCGACCTGCAGGACATTTCGCGGCAGGTGCCTGGCCATTTTGCGCCCGTCGGGTCGCGAAGGCGCCATCACGCTGCGTGTCACTGCAGACGGACTCGCACCGGCGTCGGTAGTTGTGAAGTGCTCGTCTGTGTGAACGCCAAAAAGTGATTCATGGACGCAGCGCGCACCGATCGCTCGCGAGGAGCACGCTCATGGTCCAGCTGAGAAACAGAAACCGAAGTTACTTGAGAGGATGGGAGCTTAATGAGACGGTCTACTTTAAAAACACTTTTCATCGGCACATTTCTTTTTCTGCTGGTTCTTGCGGGACCTTCCCGCCTCTTCGCCCGCGGCCAGGAAATCATGCGGGCCAAGACGGTCTTCAATATCCGCGACTTTGGCGCGACCGGCAATAAGTCCGATAACGCCCTGCCTGCCATCCAGAAGGCCATTGCAGCGGCCACAACGGCCGGCGGCGGCATGGTGTATTTTCCTCCGGGCGATTACACGTCGGGAACGATTGACCTGCACAGCCATGTGAACCTGTATCTGGAGTCGGGCGCAACTCTCTATGCGTCGGAGAAAGCTGCCGACTTCGACCATCAGAAGGCGCAATCGAAAGACGCTCTGTTCTTCGGCGAAAATCTTGAAGATATCTCCATCGACGGCCGGGGCACCATCGACGGCCAGCAGAAATACATCTGGCAAAATGACGACAGCGAGACCATGGCCTACCGGCACAAGTACCTCGTGCATACCCTCGGCAAGTCCGAGATGCGCACCTATCCTGCCGGCCATCCCGATCGCTCAGTCTATCCCCACCTGCTCTGGCTAGGCCACTGCAAGAACGTGCGCATCACGGGCGTTTCTTTCCTACACTCGCCCAGCTGGACCTTCGCGCTCTATGACTGCACGCGCGTAGTCATCGATAGTATCTACGTCTACACCAGCCTCAAAGAAGCCGTGTGGGCTGATGGGATCGACATCGTCGGCTGCGACGACGTCAGCATCTCCAACAGCACCATCGAAACCGGCGACGACTGCATCATCTTCGTCTCCGACATTCCCGAGTGGGGCCCCGTCAAGCCCTGCCAGCACATCACCGTCACCAACTGCCGCCTCTCGTCGGCATCCGCGGCCATCAAGTTCAGTGAAGGCAACAGCCTGGTCATCCGCGACATCGTCATCACCAACTGCGTCATCTTCAACTCCAACCGCGGCCTCACTCTGCAGATCGCCACAGGCGGCGATATCAGCAACGTTGTCATCTCCAACATCACCATGGACCTGCGTCGCTTCGACTGGTTCTGGGCCGGCGACGGCAATGCTTTCAACTTTGAGATCAAGCGCCAGTGCGAGTGGAACCAGGTGCCCTGTAAGGCGGGCGATACCGGCCCCGGCTCCATCCACAACGTGATCATTCGCGACATCATCATTCACAGCCAGGGCTCGTCCACCATCTACGGCCATCCCGAGAGCTGGCTCAGCGGGCTCACATTTGAGAACATCAAGTTCTTCATGTCGAGCAATCCCGATTCCCCGTACGACATCGCGGATAATGCTCTCGCCTTCCGCTATGTCCGGGACCTCAAGCTCAGAAACATTGAAATCAACTGGGAGAAGCCGTTCTACGACAAGTGGCAGAGCGCGCTTTCCATCTCCGACGCCGACGGTGTGCAGGTGGATGGATTCAGCGGCAACGCAGCGTGGCCGGAGCGGAATATTCCCGCCCTTGACTTGAGCCGTGTGACCAATGCAACCCTGCGCAATATGGATGCGCCGCAGGGAACTAATGTCTTCCTCAAGATCGCCGGCGCCGACACGCACGACGTTCATCTCATCGGCAACGACTTTCATCAAGCCAAGGTACCGTATCAACTCGACTCGGATGTGAAGCCCGATGCCGTGACTGCTGTAGACAACTTCACGGGCTCAAAATAGAACTGGGCTTTGCATCAAAGCAAAGCCAGAGGGCAGGCACCTATGGGATTTGGGTTCTCCCGGCGTAACTTCCTGCGCGTCGCTGGCGCCGCAGGAACATTGAACTGGTCGCGCCTCAAGGGCTTTGCCTCGAAGAGTAGTGACTCTGCAGTCGTCTCCGAGCAAGGCAGGAAGGAACTGAATCGCCTGTTTCCTCCCGGACTGGAGGGGGCACAATGGAATACCTTCCAGGCTGCTGGCTATCCAGCAGACGTCTCTGGTATTTGTTATCGCACCAAGGCAGCAGGCTATTTCACCTGCTATGTCGATAAACCGTTTCCATGTTCCGGAATGCCTTTGGGCGGCATCGACACAGGCGCGCTTTATCTCGAGCCCTCCGGAGTGCTCGGCTACACCTCAATCTTCAATCACCTCACGCCGATTGGCGGCCCGTTGAATGTTCCTTATCTCGGCCTTGCCAGTGGGGGTAGGTCTTGGGTATTCGGCACGGCGCAAACTAAAAACTATGCGGGCAATAATCGTGCGACCATGGGACTCAAAGTCCCGGGTTCGATGCAGGAGAGTGAATACTGGGGTCACTATCCCATTGCCGACATCGAGTATAAGTCGGACGCACCTGTTCAAATCGGCGTGCGTTGCTGGTCGCCGTTTATTCCCGGGGACGCGAAAGCTTCAAACACGCCAGGCGCCGTCTTCGAGACGCATCTCAGAAACACAGGTACTTCCGCGCAGAAGGGCTGCCTCCTCTTCAATTTCCCTGGGTTCGCCGACCATCGGTCTGGAGATTCGTCGATAGGCTGGCCTGACTTGGCGACCAAACCAGTTATGCCGCCCGCGCAAGTCTCTCGCAAAGTTCCCCCCGCAGGACTATCCGGCACCTGGGTCGAAGACAAATCCTGGGGCATGAGTTATGTCCTGGCCGCCATCGGGGATCATTCGGTCCGCACCGGCGCCGGCCTCGGCGTGGACCCACGGCACTGGGATGCGGCAGAAAAGAATCTGCCTGCAAGCGGCCAACAGGACGACGGAAGCTCATCTCTGGCGGTGGACTACAATATCGCTCCAGGCGAGACCAGGATCATTCGCATCGTCCTTGCATGGTATGCGCCGGAGTGGGAGGGAAACGGTAACCCTGGCACTGGGGGAGAGCGGATCGTGACGTACGCTCCTGAAGGTCTGGCGCTCTCCACAACCGGCAAGCGGTTCACGCACATGTACGCTTCGCGCTTCAGAGATGCAGGCGAGGTAGCAAGCTTCCTTGAACGCAATCATGAAGAGTTACTGCGCCGAGTTATCGCCTGGCAATCGGCGATTTACGACGACCAGACGCTGCCTGGCTGGCTGGCAGATTCTCTGATTAATTCGCTCTATTACTTTGCGCCGTGCAGCATGTGGGCGCAGGCCAAAGATCCCATTGGCGCATGGTGCAAGCCTGAGGACGGGCTCTTCGCGCTGGAAGAGTCGCCGCGAGCCTGCCCGCACATGAGCACGCTCTCAAACATAGGCATGCAGGGACCAACGCTCTCGCTTTTCTTTCCCGATTGCGCACTGTCTCTGTTGCGAGCCATTCGTTCAACGCAAAGGGAGAACGGTGATGTTGCGCAGCTGATGGGCCGATGGGCAGATCCGGCCAATCCCATGTCGTACGACTACCAGGAAGTGGTCTCCGGCTTCTGCTACGTCTCGGCAGCATATTTGCATTGGAAGATCACCGGGGACGAGGCTTTCATGAAGGAGTTCTATCCTTCGGTGAAGAAGGCTCTCGAGTATTCCTTCAGCCAGCGCCCTGACCTCGGCCCATCCCAGATCATCGCCATGCCGCCGCATCGAGAGCACGCCTGGAACGATATTGAATGGTTCGAAGATCGTTCCATGTATGGATATGTAACTCACCCGGGAGGCCTGCGCCTTGCGGGCGCGGAAATGATCAAGTCATGGGCCCAGGCCATGAACGACACGGAACATGCACAGAACCTCGATACTATGATTGCCGCCGGCAAAGAAGCTATGCAAACGCACCTGTGGAAGGACGATCATTACCTCATTTTTAACGATACGAAGACCGGCAAGACACTGGATGCCTTCTTCACGCCGCAACTGAACGGCCAATATTGGGCGCGCTTCTGCGGGCTGCCCGAGGTCTTCCCCAAGGAGAATGTCCGGCGCGTGCTCTCGACTCTCCGTGAGAAGGTGTGCAACCTGAGCAAAGTGGGCATGCCCCCTCTCTACTCGATGCCGGATGGATCGCTTTGGACCGCGGATAAAACTGGGTATCTCACTGGAGAGTATGTCTACACCAACCATCAAGTCATCTGGAATGCGCTGACTTTCATCTATGAAGGCCAAAGGAAGTTTGGCTTGGAGCTTCTGCGCAAGAATCTGGCGCTTAGTTATCTAACCTGGGGATATATGTGGGACGGCCCTAACTGCTGTAGCGGCGGCGGAGATACGGGCGAAGTAAACTACGGCTGGGATTACTGGTTCAATTGGTCTATCTGGAACGCTCCGGCCGCACTGCTGAACAGGGATATTACTGCGCTTACCGAGCCTGGCGGCCTGGTACACAAGGTGCTTGAGGCGGGGAGAGAAAGATCTACCGCTTGATTCCGAGGAACTGGAGAAGTTGATGAGAAGGATCATTGTAGGGCTGTTGGCCGCGTACTCACTGGCGAGCGTAGTTCCCGCGTTTGCCCAGGTCAAGACAACCAAAGAACAGATCATGTTCTATACCTCGGCGTGGAAGGGCGAGCGCTTCCCGGATGGGCGTCCAAGAATTCCAGACGACCTGCTCAAGCGCGCCGTGGATCTGTCGCTCGAAGATGTCTGGGGCTTCCTCTGGGATCACGGTTACAAGGACCAGTTCGAAGGTGGTTGGCAGGCGCTTCACATTGAGAAGCCATTCGCCGGCCGCGCGCTGACAGCGCTGTATCTGCCCATGCGGCCCGACATGCAACAGGCAATCACGGCCGAGGGCAAGGCAGAGGGCCGCATCAGTCTGCCGAATAGCTGGCCTATTGCCGAGCTGCAAACTGACGACGTCTATGTTGCCGACGGATTCGGAAAAATTGTTGAAGGAACCCTGATCGGTTCCAACCTTGGAAACGCGATTGCCGGGCACACGCATGCGGGATTCATTTTTGACGCCGGCATACGCGACCAGGAGGAAAATCGTGAGATCCCCAACTTCAACGGATTTTATCGCGGATACGATCCATCGGCGTTGCAGCGAGTGCAGCTCACCGGGATCGATGTACCGATTCGCATCGGCCGCGCAATCGTGCTGCCGGGAGACCTGGTCCTGGCCAAGACGGATGGTGTCCTCTTTATCCCAGCGATCCTTGCCGAAGAAGCAATCAGCTCTGCGGAATTCACCAATCTGCAGGACGCTTATAACTTCGAGCTAAACCGCGAAGGCAAGAACGGCGCGGACTTCGAAGGATGGCCTGCGGCTAAATACGCGGGGTTCGCAAAATGGGTCGATGCTCATCCGCAACTGCTTAAAATGCCGCATGCGGAGTTTGACAAGTTGCTGACTGAAGCCGAAAAGCAGAAATAAATTCGCCGGGAGTAAGAAGATCGAGCTAGTGAGGCTCGTCCGGCTTGTTTTGCGCTTGCTGCTGATACGCGTCGGCCAGCTTAACCGCCTCATCGGATGCGCTCTTGGCGTCCTTATCTCGGCCGAGCTTGCGCAACTGCCCTGCTAACAGAGCATGCAGTGCGCCCTTTTCGTCGGGATAACCGGCATCCAACGCCAGCTTCAATCGCTCAACGGCCTCTTCAGGCTGTCCTGTTTGCGTATACGCGGTGCCCTGCTGCACACGCATCCAGGCATCTTCAGGCTGTGCCTCGGCAAGTCGGCCGAGAAGTGACAGTGCAGATGGATAGTCGCGTTCGCTCATTGCAACCTTAATCAACAATCTCAAGAGCTGTGCACGATGAGGATTGAGAGTCAAGGCCTCTTCCGCGCTCTGTCGCGCACTCTCCATGTTCCCCAGACTGAAGTATGCTTCCGCCAGCTTCTCCAGTAGCTCTTGATCCTTTGGCTTAAGGCTAAGTGCTTCCTTGTATTCCCCTACGGCTTGGGCCGCATCGAGCCGAATAGATAGTAGGATATTGCCCCGGATCTCATGAACAGCGCCGTCCTTTCCCTGCGCATTCAATTGCTCTGCGGTTTGCACCGCCGCTGACTCATAGCAACTCGTTAACCAGGACGCGGCGGTTTCCTCTCCGGCCGGCAGTCCGCGTTCTAGGGCAGGGATCGCATGAGAACAATCTCCAAGCCTCGCCAGTGCCAATCCGCGCCAGAACCATTCAGCCGTGTTGCTCTGTGAAGGTGCAGGCAGCGCAGCCAACTGTTCCCATCGCTCCTCGTCAAAGAGGCGTCTGGAAGCATCGTTATCTCGACGTAGGTTAGGCGTCTGTCGTATCGCGCAGTTTCTTGTGCCTTGGCGCAGGCATTGCCAAACCGTGCCACTCACCTCAACCCCAGGGACTAACTTCAACGGCCACGAGGAGAGCATTCTTTGTAGCTCGGAAGTCGAGCGTTCACCTATGCTAAGAAGTCTCTGATGCGCTTCTGTCCAAGCCCCGTGCGCGGCGTCAACCATCGCTTCGAGTTCCAACGTTGAAGAGGCTTCCGGCTGCCGTTCCAGCGCCTTCCGGAGGCTTGCTTCAGCAACCGCCTCTTGTCCAAGTTGAACCTGCGCGACTCCCAACTCCCCCCAGATTCCATTGATCGCGGGATTCAGCCCTGCCGCTTGCCGCAGTAAAGGCTCAGTGGTTGCAGGTCTGCCCTTGCCGCTCTCGGCCGCGGTCAAGAGCAATGCAGCTCTGCCTCGTGGTGAAGCACGTAGCGAGAACGCCAAGGCCCGGTAGCGTTCCAGGCTAAAATCCGTCCACCACAGCAAAGTCTGCTCGGAGCCTGGCGATCGCACGGCTGCGTTCTGAAATATCTCGGCGGCCAATGCAAATTTGCCCAATTCCATCGCCGCGTCACCGAGGTTGCCTTCGGCCGCCTCGTTCACGGGGATAGCCCTCAAGGCAATCTTCAGCGGGTCTATTGCATCCGCCGGATGGCCGCTTTGGAGCAGCGCTACGCCCAGGAGAAAATTAGCTGAAGGATTCTGCGGTTCGAGTTGTGTTGCTTGTCTCAGCAGTGGAATTGCGCTTACAAAATCCGCCTGCTGGTTGAAGGTCGAGCCTCTTTTGAGAAGATCTTCGAATACTCCAGTTTGTGCTGACTGGGCTGCGCATGAGAGGACAAACAATGCGACACAACATTGGAGTCCGAGATGTGCTCTCATGCGCGGATTATAGCACTCAGTACGTGCTATCTCGCGCTCCGGCGAGCTTCGCGCAACTCAAAAGGAGTAAGTCGCAATTCGCGCAAAAGCGCATTACTCATCTTTGATAGAAGCTGTAGCAGGCACCGTTTAATGCTTCTGATGGAGGTCATTGAATTTATTGAAATACTCCTTGGCTTCGTCGTTGAATCCAAGCTTCTTGCAGAGTCGGGCGGCCTTGTAATATGCGGCACCGAGACCAGGCTGCTGACCCGACGCGTCACTCTCGATTGCCAGGCGAAACTCGTCCAGCGCCCCCTTTAGATCTCCTGCTTCCTCGAGCAAACTACCCATCTGAATCAGGGTCGCGGTGTTATTGGGATTAATATCGAGAGCTTGAACGAGCAGTGGCTTGGCTTCCGCCTGGCGATTCTCATGTACGAGCATGGTTGCCAAATCGAGCATGGGCCACTCAGTCTTAATATCGCTCGTCGACTCAATCTCGATTGCCTTGCGATAGCTGCGCTCGGCATCCTCCAACATGCGCTTGCCTTCATAGCACAGCCCCAGATTCTCATAGGCTCGAACGAAGCTGGGCGCCAGCGCAACCGTCTTCTTGGCTTCCTCGATGGCCTCATCAAATCGATTGTCTGTGTAGAGGAGCCGTGAAAGAAAGTAGTGCGCCGTCGAGTTCTCAGGGTCCAGCCGTATTGCGGTGCGGATGGGAGCCTCTGCACGATCCATTTTGCCGGCCTGGCTCTGCGCCAAGCTGATGAGCATCTCCCGAGCAGCGGTTACGCCTGCAATGTCATTGGCATCGTCGAGCAGCTTCAATGCCTCTCGGGTGCGATTTTGGCCGAGCCGGACCTCCGCCAGAAGAGTGATCCAATCTGCATCTCGGGGCGATGCCATCATTTCGTCAACAACGATCTTCTCGGCACGGTCGATCTGCCGTGAGTCGATGAGCGCTTTGACCTCGGAGAGTCTTTCTGGCGTAGCCGCAATCGAACGGACCGGAGAGGCACACACAAGAACCAAGACAAGCAGGCTTGCGAGTTGCAGAGTCACTCTCTTCATGGATAATAATGGGGCCAAGTAATTCACGCTGATAGTCTTCCTCAAGGCATGGTGCAATGCCCATGCATCTATAAATGATATGCGCCCAGAGGGTATGCGCCGAGAGTAATTCATCGCTAGCGCCTCCCGTGTACACTGGGATCGAAGGAAACGGTTCCGGACCGCAAAGTATGCCTCTCGGTATAACTCAAAACTACCGAAAGCTGATTTGGAGCCGCAAGGCAGGGGCCAAAGCAGCCGACTCTGCGCAGTGCGGTGTGCCTGTTGCGCAGCATCATTGGCGTCCCCGGGCGGGCCTTCGAGATGCCGTGATTTTCTTGCCATTGCTGCTGATTTTATCTCTTCAATGCCATGGGCAGCAAAATGGAGCAGCGGGGGCGCAGCCTGCATCGGCAGTGCCAGGGAAATTCGTGGATATCACCGCTATTTCGGGTATTCATTTTGTGCATCAGGCGCCGCATACCTCCAGAAAATATCTGATCGAGACCATGGGATCGGGCGTGGCCTTGTTTGATTGCGACGGTGACGGGCGTCTCGACATCTTCCTGGTTAATGGCGCCCCTGTCTCCGATCCCACACCCAAGGGCACGATTCCGCAAAAGACTGGACCTGAGTTTTGGAACCGGCTATATCGCCAGACAAAGGATGGGAAATTCGAAGACATCACGGAGAAGGCCGGCTTAACGGGCGTCGGTTACGGCATGGGAGTTGCTGTCGGAGACTATGACAATGATGGCAATGAGGATCTCTATGTAACTGCCTACGGCGGCAATCGACTTTACCACAACGATGGCAATTGCAAATTCACTGACGTAACCAACCAAGCGGGCGTGGGTGGAAGCGGTTGGTCCACGAGTGCGGCGTGGGTGGATATCGACAATGACGGACTGCTGGATCTGGTTGTGCTTCGCTATGTAAGTTGGGATTGGGATGATATCTGGTGCGGCCAGCCCGACAATCGCGGGTATTGCCATCCTGATCATTTTCAGCCAATATCCATGCTGGTTTATCACAATGACGGCAATGGCCATTTCACCGAAGTTGCGAATAAGGTGGGCTTGGCCAAGCCCGCCAAAGCTCTCGGAATCGCGATAGGCGACTACGATCGCGATGGCCATCCGGACATCTTTGTCGCCAATGATTCAATGGCCGAGTTTCTCTTCCACAACAAGGGCAATGGCACCTTTGAGGAGGTGGGCCTGGAGTCAGGGGTGGCCGTCGATGGGGATGGCCAGGTCTATGCAGGCATGGGGGTCGATTTTGCCGACTACGATAACGACGGATTTCCCGACCTCATTGTCACGAACTTGGCAAATCAGAAATACGCGCTCTACAGAAACAATCACGATGGAACCTTCGACTACGCGAGCGACCTTGCAGGAGTCGGCGGCATGTCGCTATTGCATTCAGGATGGGGCGTACGCTTTCTTGACTATGACAATAGCGGCCGGAAGGACCTGCTCATCGCGCAGGGGCACGATCTGGATACAGTACAGAAAACTTTCCCGCAACTCCGCTATCGGGAGCCAATGCTACTGGCTCGCAATACCGGCAAGGCGTTCGTCGATGTGTCGTCGAGTTCCGGAGATATCTTCCACGAGGCATGGGCGGCGCGCGGCATGGCCATCGGCGACATCGACAATGATGGGCGAATGGATGCAGTCGTGAACACAAACGGAGGTCAAGCCCATATTCTTCGCAACCAATCCGCGGCCCAAAATCATTGGCTGACTTTGCGGCTCATTGGTCATAAGAGCAATCGCGACGGCATCGGCGCGGTGATCGAGGTTGTTACATCGGATGGTCCGCAATGGGCCACGGTCACGACTGCTGGCAGTTATCTCTCTTCCAGCGATCCGCGAGCGCACTTTGGGTTAGGCTCGAATACTTCCGCTCAAAGCGTGGAGATTCGTTGGCCCAGCGGCAGTGTTCAAGTATTGAAAAATGTGGCTGGAGACCGCACCACCCAAATAGATGAGCCGGTAGACACAATCGCGAAGTAAGGCTCTACCTTCGCAACAGCCCCATCGAGGAGCTGCCTTACCCCTTGCCGTCCTTACTGGGTACTTTCTAATTGCACAATCGCCTTGACCTTTTTTCCTTCCTCTTTCAGAAGATCGCGGAATCCGGCCTCTGCGTCCTCCAGCCGGTAGCACGTGACCCAACTGGTATCAAAACCTCCGGATGCCAGGAGCTCGACCGCCTGCTTTAGATCGTTCAGCGAGCCGGAATAGGAACCTGCCACGCATTTTTGGCCGAGCGTCACGGCGTAGCTATTCAGGCTGATCAGATCCTCGTGCAGTCCGACCCAGACCACCATCCCTCCTGGCTCTACCAGGTCGAGAGCGAGAAGTTTGGTCTCGGCACTGCCGACCGCATCAATCACATACTCAGCGCGTTCGCCTCCCCAATAGTTGCGCATCTCGCTCTCAAGATTCTGGTGCAAAGGGTTCACCGTCAAATCAGCACCCAGCAGGCGGGCGGCATCCAAACGCTCCGGTAGCCGGTCAGATATCACAACGCGCGAGTCGTAAAGGCGTTTGGCCGCGAACAAGCACATGAGCCCAATCGGTCCGGCGCCGATCACCACCACCCGGGATTTTCTGGCATTTGGGCCCTGGCGCATCGCATTGATGCCGTTTGCAAGCGGCTCAGCGAACACAGCCGTGGTGGCTGGAAGGCCATCAGGCCACGGAATCAGGACCCGTTCTGGAACCGCCACATACTCCGCGAATGCTCCGGGGCGATGCATGCCAAAAATCTGGCGGCCGCCGCACAGGTTTGTGTCGCCCCTCAGGCAGGCTGGACATTGGCCGCAATGCACCAATGCATGCGAGATCACGCGGTGGCCGATCAGTTCGCCGACGCTCACGCCGCGAGCCTCTTCAACCTGACCGCAAAACTCGTGCCCCATGATCAAGGGCGGCGTTCTTCGTATGCTTGCACTCTTAAACGTTTCCAGTTCCGAACCGCAAACGCCGCAGCTGGAAACCCGAAGCAAAACCTCGCCGTCTACAGGCGACGGCATTGGAACTTCTCTGACCTCAAGTTCGTTCCAGGCTGGATAATACAACGCCTTCATCTAGAAATCTCCCATTGCCAGCTTCAAGTCGAATCAACATAACATGACCAAGCGCTTAAGCAAAACAAAAAATGCACCCCAGTCGTCAACTAGCCCCTTCTCGTGTGGCCGATTTGAGGAAATATTTGACTCTACGTCCAAAATAGGTCGCTTAACCTCTGAAATCAGGCAAAAATGGTGTATTGTAGAGCATGTGGAAGAGTGCTTGGAGTCCCGCAATCAATAATTAAAATTCGGTATTGACAATCGAATAAGCGATCAAGTATGGTTTGCCTCACTGCGGATTTCATCGCTTAGACGATCAAGCGCTTGAGCGATCCTCGGTGAGACCAATTGCTTTACTGATTTGAGAGTGTAGCGGCAGTCACCAAAGAAGTGGGTCTTTCCCGCACTCGGATTGAGTGGTAGACCTTGTCTTCAAGCAGACTGCCGTAGATTGCGCCAGAATTTTCGACGGCGCTGTTTTAGCATACCCGTTTACGATATTGAAAAGACATTTCCCAATTGCATTGACCGTTAACTTCGGCCCAGGAGTCCTTGTTGATTGAAGACCCTTGCTCGAAACTGACCGGCACAAGCACGCACGGATATGAGTGTCCGACTGTGTGCTGAAGCGTATATCGAAATTTCAGGAGAAGAGGAGACGCAATGAAGCTGTATAAGATATTCGTTCTCGGAGGCCTCGCACTCGCAAGCCTCGGCGGAACCTTTCTAAGCGGCCAGGCTGGCGGAGGATCCGTGGTTGGAACAGTCACCGATCCTTCCGGCGCGGTCGTTCCTAAGGCTGAAGTTACTCTCACCAATACTGACACCGGGGCCTCCCTCACGACCAGGACCTCGTCAGAAGGCCGCTATGTCTTCCCGCTTGTCCAGGTGGACACGTACAGCGTCACCGTCACCGCGCCCGGCTTCCAGACGGTCGAGCAGCAGAACATCATTGTCGGCCTCAACAAGACCGTAGAGGCCAGTGAGATCCTGCATGTTGGATCGGCAACTTCCACGGTCCAGGTTCAGGGCGTCTCCACGCAGCTCGAAACCACAACTTCCCAGGCAGCCACCACGATCGACCAGCAGACCTTTGACGATCTGCCCATAGCCATGACCGGCGGCGCACGCAGCGTTACCGCCATTGCCGACCTGATGCCCGGCGTCTCCGACGTCTCGGCCATTGGCTACGGTACAGTCGGCGCACAGGGGCAGGAGTTCTCCACCACCATCAACGGCGGCCAGGCATGGGGCGGCGCGGTCATGTATGACGGCATCCCCTTCGTCTCCGCCAACCAGAGCGGCGACTATCGCATTCAGCCGGTTCCCGTTGAAGCCCTCCAGGAGTTCTCCCTGGTGCAGAACAACTTCTCCGCTGAATATAGCCGCACGCCAGGCGGCAACCTCACCTACTCCACCCGCTCGGGTGGCAGCTCCTTCCACGGCCAGGCCTACGAATACGCCAGGAACACAGATCTGGACGCGGCAGGCTACTTTGCCACCAGCGCCACAATCACGCACCAGAACGAATTCGGCGTCAACATTGGCGGCCCCGTCAACCTTCCCTTCCTGGGCCTCAAGAAGGACAAGATGTACTTCTTCGCCTTCTATAGCGGCTTCCGGCTGGCGGGCGGCGTCACTCCGAACGATACCCGCATTCCCAGCCTCGCGGAGCGGACCGGCGACTTCTCAGCGGATCCTCAGGCCATCTACGACCCCAACACGACTACCTGCAACGGCTCTGGCATCTGCACCCGTACACAGTATCAATACAACGGCAAGCTCAACGTAATGCCTCCCAGCGCCATCTCGGCCACGGGAACGGAGTACGTCAAGTACGTTCCCCAGCCCGTTGCCGGCCTGGGTAACGGCAACAACTTTGTTGCCGGCGGCGTAAACGACCTCACTGAAGACCGCTGGGGCGGCCGGGTCGATTACAACATCAACGAAAAGAATCTTCTCCACGGGTTCTTCTCCCTCGGCCCCATCAACAACAACTCTTTCACCAACATCTTCCTCGCCCCCATCATCACCTACGGCGCAGGCGCCGGAGCCAATCACCTCGGCCTTGCCCGCCTCGGCTACGATCACACCTTCTCGCCCTCCCTGCTGCTGCACCTGGGTTACGGCTGGAACTACGACACCCAAGACGGCCTGGCCCCGTATACCAGTCAGGTGGACACATTCGGTATCGGAAACTCGTTGCCGATCACGCCTCAGTTCTATATGACCCAAGGCGACGGCTTCTGCTGCCAGGCGTATGCGGACACCGGCGGCGCCGGCGGCTCAACCAATCACGAAAACACCTACATCGACAGCGGATTCGTCTCCTGGGACAAGGGCCACCACTCCTTCAAGTTCGGCGGCGAATATGACCGCATCGGCGGAAACCAGAAGTCGACCGACAATGTGGTTGACAGACTCAGCGGTGCGGAAACCGCCGGCTTCACCAGTGCTGGCTCCCTTGATGCGACCACGGGCAACAGCTTTGCCAGTCTGTTGGCCGGAGTCTTTGACAGCGTGCAGCAGACAGATAACCCCATCGGCGTAGAAAATCGCTTCCAGTATTTTGATGCCTATATCACTGACAACTGGAAGGTGGCGCCGAAGCTGACCTTCAACCTGGGACTTCGCTACGACATCCCCTGGACCCTGAGCGTCCGTAATTCAATCAACGGGGTTCACGTCGCCTCCAGCTTTGAGCCGGATGTGCCAAACCCTGGCGCCAACAACCTCATGGGTGCGCTCGTCTACCAGGGCACGGGCAACTTTACCTGCAACTGCCCCCGCCTGGCAGATACCAACTACAAGATGTTCCAGCCTCGCGTCGGCCTTGCCTACCAGCTCGGTGACAAGACCGTCGTTCACGCCGGCTATGGCATCTATGTCAGCATCGACGGATCAAGCAACGGCAACGGCTTCGGACAGGTGGCGGACGGCTTCGATGCGACCGTGAGCACCACCTCTCCCAATAACGGCGTCACTCCGGCGTTTACCACCGCCACTGGCTATCCAACGTTCACGCCCCCGCCTTTCGTCAACTCAACGTTCGACAACTTCCAGGGAGCCACTTGGACACCGAAGGGCAGCGGCCTTCCCGGCGTGATCAACGACTGGACGCTCAGTGTGCAGCGTCAGCTGCCCAAGGGCTTCCTGCTTGACGTCTCGTACGTGGGCAATACCGCGCAGCATATCGCCTCGCGCCTCGAGACCCCCAATCAGCTCCCGCTCAGTGACCAGGTCCAGTACGGTGCGTCCCTGACGGCGCTGCTCAATTCTCCTGCCGGCATCGCCACCGGCGTTGCGGCGCCGTTCCCCAACTTCGTCGCAGTCTACGGCTCCAACGCAACGGTAGCGCAGGCTCTGAGAAAGTTCCCTCAGTACACCGGCATCACCGTCATCAAGGAGAACGTCGGTCACTCCAACTACAACTCGCTGCAGGCCAGGCTTCAGCGTCAATTCCACGATGGCCTCTCGGTACTGACCAGCTTTACCTGGGCCAAGCAGATGAGCACCGCTGAAGATGAACTCAACCAGTTCAACGACGGCACCCAGGATACATACGCCAGGGCGGGTGAGTACACCACAGCTCTCGATCAGCCGCCGTTGAACCTCACCGTCACCTACGACTACGAGCTTCCCATCGGTTATGAGAAGAAGTGGCTCAACCACGGTATTGCTGCCACAGTGTTCGGCGGCTGGGCCCTTTCTGGAATTCACCACTACCAGAGCGGAACCGCGCTGTTCGAGACCTCAATCGGAAATAACCTGCACATCTTCAACCATGAGCTGCGTGCCAACTATGTCCCGGGGGTGTCGGAGAAGGCAACCTGGTCAGGAAAGTTCAACCCGCACACAGACCACTACCTCAACGCCGCTGCCTTCAGCGCGCCCCCGCCCAACACCTTTGGCAATGTCTCCCGCGACCTTCCGCAGCGCGCCTTTGCCTATCTTGATGAAGACTTCAACGCACGCAAGGACTTCCACATCTACAAGTCCTCCGCACTGCAGTTCCGCACCGATTTCTTCAACGCATTCAACCGCACCAGCTTTGGCACCATCTTCACAAACACAAATCCCCTGGACCCGAACTTCGGCTCAATTCCGGCACAGGGCAACCAGCCGCGTACCATTCAGCTGTCTCTAAAGCTGCTGTACTAACCAACGCTCCAAAACCAACAATGGGGGAAGGGTCAATCCTTCCCCCATTTTTTCGCTCAAAATTTCCTTCTCCGCACTTTTTGACGCCGTGCCCAATTCGTCCGCCTCCCATCTCCGATCCAAGAAGGTGAGCGCCCGCCGTGCGCAGCTCCATGCACGGTTGCCTGCTCTGTATGTTCAAACTCACCACGCAGAGCTATGCTTTTCCCTGGTTGAGAAGGAGCGCCTGAATTGTCGACAGACTCAAAGCCCAAGTCGTTTCTGAACCGTAGAACTTTTCTCGGCGGATCCGTCAGCGCCACAGTTGCCTCCATCGCGCTGCCGGGAAACCTGCCCGCCTTGGCCGCTGAATCAATTGAGCTGCACCCGGCGCCGGCAGACCCCGAGATTGCGTTTCGTTCCGCCAGGCCCATCTGGCCGCAGGGACGCGAGAAGGAGATGAATCTCTCCGTCGGATTCCGCTCCGTCTTTGAAGTACCCGCCGGACATCGCGTCTATCTGCGAGTCGCAGGCGCCACGCTCTACCGCATCTATCTCAACGGCGAGTTCCTGTCCTGTGGGCCGGCGCGCGCCGCGCATGGTCATTTTCGCGTCGACATGCACGAGATCAGCCCGCTGCTCGCCGCCGGCAGGAATCTCATTGCGATTGAAGTTGCGGGCTACAACGTCAATAGCTATTACGTCCTCGATCAACCTTCGTTTCTGCAAGCTGAAGTTGCTACGGAATCTATTGTGCTTGCGTCCACCGGAGGAAGCGGCGCGCCCTTCAAGGCGAGAGTCATCTCGGAACGCTTGCAGAAGGTGCAGCGCTACTCATTCCAGCGCTCCTTCTCGGAGGTCTACCACCTCGATCCCCAATCCAGGGATTGGCGCGAGCGCATCGACGCATCCATCCCGCCCGTTGCCTGCGCGACTTTTCCGGTGCAGAAACTCATCCCGCGTCGTGTGCCGCACCCTAGCTTCTTCAAGCGGCAGCCGGAACAAATTGCCGCGGAAGGCACTTTTCGCGGGGGCGCTAAAGGCCCCAAGAGCCTGGCGGAAGATCACTCCGTTCCCTATGGTGCAAAGATCAGTCCCACTCTGCACGGTTTCCCGGAGCAGGAGATGACCGCGATTCCTTACCTCGAACTGCAGAGAACGGAATCGGTCCTCAACAACCGCATCGATCAGCAATATGAATGGGATCAATCGCTGCATCTGAATGTGAATGAGTTCAAGACCCTCGACTTCGGTACGGACGTGGTCGGCTTCTTCGGCGCCAGGGTCACGGTCCAGAGCCCAACGAAGCTCTATTTCACTTTCGATGAAACACTGACTCACGGCGACATCGACTTTACGCGCCTGATGTGCGTCAACATCGTTACCTACACGCTCGCCCCCGGAACATACAACCTGGAGTGCTTTGAGCCGTACACACTGCGCTTTCTCAAGCTCATGGTCCTTGAGGGTGCCTGCGACGTCAACCAGATATACTTGCGCGAATACACGGCGCCCGATGTCTGGTCCGCGCACTTTCGCACCAATGACGAAGGCTTGAACCAGCTCTTTGCGGCGGGAATCGAGACTTATCGCCCCAATGCGGTCGAGCTCTTTACTGATACGCCTTCTCGCGAGCGCGCAGGCTGGCTTTGTGACAGCTCCTTCACGGCGCAGGTATCTCCTCTCTTGAGTGGGCATACCAAGGTGGAGAAATGCTACCTCGAAAACTTCCTGTTGCCGGATCACTTCGCCCACATCCCTGACGGCATGGTCCCCAGTTGTTATCCAGCCGACCAGTACGATGGAGGCTTTTGTCCCACCTGGGGCCTTTGGTTCCTCATTCAGCTGGAGCAATATCAGCTGCGCAGCGGCGATCACGAGATGGTGGAAGCATTCCGCCCGCGCGTGCTCAAGCTGCTCGACTACTTCAAGCCCTTTCAAAATGGCGATGGGCTGCTTGAGAAGCTGAAGGGATGGGTCTTTATAGAGTGGTCCAAGTCGAACGATTACGTAAACGACGTGAGTTATGCGGCAAACATGCTCTACGCCGCGGCTCTCGCGGCAGTCGGGCGCATCTACAATCTCCCGCAGCGCATCGAACAGGCGGAATCGATACGGAATGCCATCCGAGCTCAATCCTACGACGGAGAATTCTTTGTGGACAACGCGGTGCGCCAGGGGGAGCAGCTCGTTCCCACTCACAACCGGACAGAAACGTGCCAATACTACGCATTCTATTTCGACACCGCATCGGTCGATAAGTATCCCAAGCTGTGGGAGACCCTGCACACCGCATTCGGCCCAACCCGTTTTTCCAGCAAAGCATTTCCAGAGATCGCTCCCTCGAATGCCTTTATGGGCAATATCATGCGGCTCGAACTTCTATCGAGAGCGGGTCTTACAGATCAACTTGTCAGCGAAGCCAAATCCTACTTTCTCTACATGGCTGAACTCACAGGCACATTCTGGGAGAACATGAGCAACGAGGCAAGCATGAACCATGCCTTCGGATCGCACATCATTGTCCACCTCTATCGTGACGTTCTCGGCATCCATCAGCTAGATACAGTTAAAAAGGCAATCCGTGTCAGATTTAGTCCAACCACTCTTGAGATGTGCGAGGGCCGCATTCCCACTCCCGATGGATTTGTAACGATGCGTTGGACAAAAACTGCAGATACTCTCACGTATCAACTCGATGTGCCCGCCGGCTACAGCGTCCAGGTAGAAAATGTTGGAGGATTTGCCGTCGTGCAGAAGCGGTTCCCTCACGGGAAGATCAGTTACGGCTACAAGGTTGAGGGAGGTTACAAATAGGAGCATCCTGACACGTCCATTGCATGGTCGTGGAAGCTATTTGTCAGGACTCGGTCATACGGAGTGGCGCTCTGGACTCCGACATAAATTTTCATTGAATGCTGGAGCAGTGAAGAAGTTTAGGAATGCGGGAACGTCGCTCGATTGCAGACACCGTAAAGGAGGGAGTGAAGTGCTATTAGCGTCAAACAAGAGAGGGATCCGGCTGATCGTTCTTGGTGCGGCATCGCTTACGCTCATCATGAATGCGACGTCGCTCCTCGGACAGAGCGCCAAGCCAAACATCGTCGTTTTTGTTCTCGATCAGCTACGTGCCGATGAACTGCATTGCTATGGCAATCCACGGTTCACAAGCCCTAACATCGACAAGCTCGCGAGCCGTGGTGTGACCCTATCCCGCTTCTATTCTGTCGCACCCTGGACCTCTCCCTCCTTCGGCTCTCTCTATAGCTCGCTCTTTCCTTCCAAGCACGGAGTTACCTTGTTCTTCAGCTCCGGCATGCCGTTGATTGACAAGGACAAGCCTTTGCTTGCCGAAAATCTTCAACAAGCGGGTTATTACACGGCTGCTTTTGTGGATAACTCCCTCGGCGGGAAACCACTCATGGGCAGGGGCTTTAGCGAGTTTGTGGATGGCGGCGCACCGGCTCCGGACATTACCGAGCGGCTTGCGCGCCCGGGAATCGGCGCCTATTACACCACAGGGAAGGTTCTTGCCTGGCTCGACGGCCATCACGACGCCTCACAGCCATTCTTTCTTTACGTCCACTTGCTGGAACCCCACTCGCCCTATAATCCACCGCCGGAAGACGACCTGTTCAAGTCCGATGCATATCCCTATTTGTCCAACACCGGATATGATTTTGCCGGCACCGCCTTGCCGCGCCTAGCGATGACCGGCGACCAGAAGGCGATCGAGAGGCTCTATCAGCTCTATGATGGGAAAATTCACAATGTAGATGGCTATGTTGGCCAGATCCTCGATCGCCTGCATGGATTGGGATTGGATAACAACACTTACATCCTGCTAACTTCAGATCACGGCGAGTTATTGTATTCACATCCGGATGACTTTCTTACGTTTGATCATCGCTCTCTTTACGACACGGCGCTGCACATCCCGCTGATTGTTGCCGGGCCCGGCATTCCACAGGGGCAGATCAACGCAGCATTGGGCTCGAACGTTGACACGGCGCCCACACTCTTGGATCTGGTTGGTGCAGCCCCGCTTGACGATGCGGAAGGCCACAGCCTGGCTGCATTGCTTGAGGGAAAGGTGAAGTCTGTGAACCAATACCTCTTTGCTGAAGAAGATATCGAGATTCCGGAAAGGTCGGTTCGCAACGAGAGTTACAAGCTGATTCGCAATCTTTGGACGGGAGAGGAGCAGCTCTTTGACCTCAGGAGCGATCCTGCCGAACTGCACAACGTGGCAAAGGACAATCCGGCTTTCGTTCAACAGCTTGATGTGCAGTTGAATGGATGGATGAGTATCAATGAACCATCGCCGGAGATTCAGGCGCGCCGCTGGAAGATTTACACGGAGCCGCAGCAGATTGTCACGATCGACGATATTTCGCTGGGAGCGCAGTTTACTCTTGGAGACCGCCAGGCATGGCACTCGGATGAGAAGGCCGCGAGTGGCAACTTCGGCGGCACCAGTTTCTGGACCGAAGGCGGCGATGGATCAAGATCGGCCATATGGCGCAACGACAGCCCGTTCATTGGACTGTACAAGATATTCGTCTACACCGGAGAGCCGAAGGTTGGCAGGTTGGCAACGAACGCGCCATTCCGGGTGGTGGCGGAGCACGTCACGCAAACCATCACGGTGAACCTGCAACAGAAACCCGGGGAGTGGAAGCTTCTCGGTACTTTCGACAATCCCCGCTACGTTGAGTTGAAGAATGCGGCGAGCGGAATCGTGGTGGCGGATGCAGTTCGCTTCGAGAGGATTCACCAGTGACCTGTTAGCCGACAGCTGAAGCGCAGATAAGTGTCTCAGTGAATGCCAACTTCAAAGCGTGTCCGCGTTGGTGCAGTTCAAGCCAGAGTTCATCGTGCAAGGGCAATGTTAGGAAACAAGTCATTACGACAAGGACGGGAGAAACGATTGAACGTAAGGGGCAGGGACAAAGTTCTCGAACAAACAGCCGGATTGACGGCAACCAGTCTGGCTTCAATCGCAATCCTGTTTTCCTTGTACGGCATTGCTGTTTCCTGCGCTGAAGCGCAATCCGGTACGGATCCGTCCACTTCGATTACGGGTGCGCGTGTTTACGATGTATTGCCGGTTGCGCAACGTGGAAAGGATGAAATCAGCCTCGACGGGCAATGGGATCTGGCGCAAGCAACAAAGGCTCTTGATTCGAAGAATCTTCAGATCGAAGGCTTGCAGTGGAAGCCGGTTCACATGCCTGCCACAATCCAATATGCACTATTCCAGGCGGGCGTGGCCGGAAACCCATGGTATGGCGAAAACTGGAAGAAGCTGCAGTGGGTTCAAGATAAGGACTGGTACCTGCGCCGCAGCTTTCAGACGCCCTCGTCCTGGAAGGGGCGTCATATCCGCTTGCGCTTTGACGGAATGGACTATAGCGGCGCCGCGTGGCTCGACGGCAAGTTGCTCGGTGTCCACGATGGCATGTTCGGCGGCCCGACCTTCGACGTAAGTGATGCGGCCGCGCCAGGACAGAAGCACGAACTGATCGTGCGTCTCCTGCACGAAACGCCAACAGAGATGACGCAGAGCGTTACTCCCCAGCACAACATCTCGGTCATGAAATCCTGGGCCATCGACGGGCGCAGCTACGTCTGGGGCAATCGGTTTCGTTCAATCGGATTGTGGCGGTCAATCCGCCTGGTGAGCTCAGGCCAGGCTTACATGGAAGCGCCGTGGGTGCGCACCGACCATCTCGATTCGAATGCCGCGTCGCTCTGGGCGCAAACCATGATCCTCAACACAGGCGCGCCTTTCGACGGCAAGCTGCGCGCAAAGATTGTCGACACGGCCAGTGGAGTGGTCGCGTGGCAGGAGGATGCAGCGCAGCGCGTGCCATCGGGAACTTCGTATTGGGAGCGCACCATCACGCTTCGTAGTCCCAAGTTGTGGTGGCCTGTTGGAATGGGCGATCAGCATCTCTACCGGCTCGAGCTTTCGCTGCTTGATGGCGCAGGGAGCGAGGACTCGATCAGTTCTCGTTTTGGTGTTCGCACGCTGGAGATGAAGCGCAATCCATATTTACCTACGAAGCCTCGTGGTAATCCCGACCTCCCTTCGTGGCTCACAGACCAGACGAAACTCGCCGACCGGCACACCGATCACCTGTGGCACCGTGCGGACTTGTGGCCGAGCGACAACCTGCTCGAGGAAGACGCCGAGTATAACAACGATGCCGGCGCACGCTATCTTTTTGTCGTCAACGGCCGGCCGTTCTATGCAAATGGAGTGAACTGGCTCACCTCCGATGAGCTGCTCACTCTTGCTCCCCAGCGGGAAGGTTGGATGGTCAAAGCCGCGCGCCTTGCCGGAATCAATCTCTTCCGCCTCAATGGCGGCGTGGATATTTTTGAGACCGAGCAGTTCTTCAACCTGTGTGATGAAGCGGGAATCCTGGTGTGGCAGGAGCTGCCTCTAAATTGGTCGCACGACAGCGGGGTGCCGCTCACTACCTGGCGCGAGCAGATAAAACAATCGGTGCTGCGTCTTCGCCAGCATCCCTCCATGGCTGTGTATGTCGGCGGCAACGAATTCAACCCGTATCTCGAAGCCATGGCGCCCTATCTCGGCATCGGCAGAGAGATCATAGACGACTATGACGATCGCCCCTTCCGCATGGCTTCCCCAATGGGCACCGACTATCATGCCTACGCGGCGTATGCGGCAGATGAGGTCGGCTTCGGCGACCTTTGGAACAGCGATCCGAATTGGTATGCACGCTATTTCGCTGAGACCGCGAACTTCATCTCCGAGTGGTCTTTCGCGGTGTTTCCTGATATCTCCACGTTGAAGCGAGTGGCTCCCGCAGGCGAGTTCGACGAAAAGCTCATCGGGTTTGACATGGATAAGTACCTGCCAGGTCATCCCAACATCCAGGGCCATCTGTCGGAACCCGGTGACACGTCCATGTCGCAGAGTAAGTCTTCGTTGTATGGAGACATGGCCAAGGTGAACCTGGATAAGTATGCCGAGTACACGCAGATGGCGCAGGCGGATATCTTCGGCTATGTGTTCGAACAATGGCGGGCCCAGTTTCCCTACAAGGGCGGCCAGACTGTATGGACCTATAACCAGCTCAGCCCATCCTCGGGATGGAACATGATCGACTGGTTCGGCCAGCCGCAAATTTCCTACTACGCCGCCAAGCGTGCCGATGAGCCGGTGCACGTCATGGCCAACACGAACTTCTTCACTTGGGGCCCGGGCAGCACGTTTCACGCGTCGGTCTTCGCGGTCAATGATGGAACCAAGCCTGTCGAAGGAACACGTGTTACCGCGAGGATCCTGGACCGGCAAATGAGTCCGGTCCTCAACCAGCAATGGCAACTGACTGTTCCAGTGGCCGGCATCAAGAGCAATAGCCACGAACTGACCTGGCATATTCCGGAAGAGACTCCAGAGAGTTATTTCTTCTTGGAAGTGACCATGGCCGGTTCGGATGGCCATCGCATCTCGCGGCGGGCTTACTGGCTGCGGGTCTTGAAGTCCCTCGCGGATCCGGCCGCACTCGCAAAGTGGCAATCGAAGGCGTCGGCGGAGACCATGTCTACGAGTGGGCCCTGGCTTGAACCGCAAATCGAAGGCGCGCGAACCAATGTCTCAATCCGCGTGTCTAGCTCTAAGGTCACAGGTCCAGAGTTACGGCTAACTGCAGTCGTCAAGAATACTGGTTCAAAGCCAGCTTATCCCGTTCAACTGAAGATTGACCCCTATACTTACTCCGTGCTTTGGAGCGACAACTATTTTTGGCTTGCTCCAGGAGAAAGCGTAGTAGTCGAAGGCGTTGTGCGTGTGGACATGGCCGGCCTGGACCCTGTCACGAATCCCCCCGTCGCGAAGGCCACTGACCTTGCCTTGTCTGTCTCTGCCTGGAATGCCGCTACTTCAAAGACAGATTTATCACAAGAGAAGGGATCCCAAACGCCTTGAGTAACCTTGTGCTTAAGCGCTTGAGACGGTATATTTGGAACTACTTGGAGTTAGCCTTGATTACGGGTCTGCCCGAGTTTCCTTGGCTGCGGATGAAAGGTGCGTGCTTGGGCTTCATCCTCCCGGTAACTTTGCTTGGGACCATCAAATTAGGCCGCAGGAGAGTTGCCGCGTCTTCATGTCCTGTCCATAATCTCTACCCCAAGCGCATTCGAGCGAATTCATTGCTGGTGTGTTTTTTCTTGATGCGGAAGTCTATCCACAAATTCCATCAAACTGAGGTCTTCTCTTGAAAGAATCCTTTCGAGTTGTAGTAACTGACTATGGCTTTCCCAACGTGACGCTTGAGCGGAAGATATCCGAGTCCGCGGGTGCCGAATTTGCAGCTTTCCAATGCAAGACCGAACAGCAGGTCGTTGCTGCGGCGAAGGACGCCGACGCTGTTCTGGTGCAGTTTGCGCCCATTACGCGCGCCGTCATCGAAGAGCTGACTCGATGCAAGGTGATCGTGCGGTACGGTGTTGGAATTGACAACGTTGACATAGAAGCGGCACGCGGGCGCGGAATTATAGTTTGTAACATTCCCGATTACTGCATTGATGAAGTCGCAGACCACACATTCGCTTTGGCCATGGCCTTAACTCGTCAGATAACCTCAATCGACGCGAACGTAAGGCGCAACGCCTGGAGCAATGTGGCGCCTCGTCCAATGCTTGCCTCGCGCCAGACGACGTTTGTTACGCTCGGCTTTGGGCGAATCGCACGCGCGGTGCTGGATCGGGCCGCCGCGTGCAAATTCAACGTCGCCACATGCGACCCTTACCTGGCGGCGGACGCCGCTACTTCCATAGGCGTGCCAAATCTCAGCCTGGACCAAGCCCTGGAAACAGCGGATGTACTTTCTCTCCATGTGCCTCTCAACGAAGCCACCCGTCATATCATCAGCACACGCACTCTCTCCTTGCTCAAGCCCACTACTTACCTGGTCAACACGGCCCGCGGCGGCCTCGTGGATGGAATAGCTCTTGCAGACGCTTTAGACAGAGGTCAGATCGCAGGCGCCGGACTCGACGTCTTTGAACAAGAACCCCTGCCGAGTCATCATCCCTTGCGGAACTGCGCCAATGTTATCCTTACTTCCCATGTGGCTTGGTACAGTGAGATGAGTGGATTGGAACTGCAAAAGATGGCGGCCGAAGAGGCGATCCGTGCGTTGCGAAATCAGCCGTTGCAAAGCCGAATCGTCTGACACCAGCCGCATTTGCAGCAATCATATCGGGAGGAAGAGGCCCCAGATGCACGGAACTGGCGCGTTGTTGATTATTCTTGGCGGCGTGATGGAGGGGTTGTTCTCTCTGCCGGTCAAACTTACGCCCAAGTGGGCATGGGAGAACATCTGGGGATCGGGTTCACTGGCCGCCCTCGTGCTTGTTCCAGGTCCGCTGCTCTTGCTGACGGTGCCGCAGCTTCGGGCGGTCTATGCGGCGGCGCCGACCTGGGCCATCGTCTCGACTATCGTCTTCGGAGCTGGCTGGGGACTCGGTGGAATCTTCTTTGGCCTTGGAGTTTCCGAACTCGGACTGTCTCTTGGAACTTCGTCAATCATGGGCCTCATCGCCATCAGCGGTTCCGTGGTTCCTCTTCTTCTGCAACATCACGGGCTACTGATTGGCAGGAGCAGCATCGCACTGTTCTCGGGAATAGGCGTGATGCTGATCGGACTGATCGTGTGTTCTCGCGCTGGTAGCTTGAAGATGCCAAGTCGGGGTTCTTCTGCATCGAGTGTCTCCGGCCCATCCTTCATCCGCGGAGCCATGTATTGTATTGCCGCTGGTCTGCTGTCCGCGCTGGTAAACTTTGCGCTCATCTTCGGTGCGCCGCTTGCAAAAGCAGCAACCGACTCCGGCGCTCCACGTGCTGCCGCCAACAATGCCATCTGGGCAATTGCTTTTTCGGCTAATTATCTTGTTAACCTTATGTACTGTCTCTATCTCGCGCGGAAGAAAGGGACACTTAGCAACTTCAAGCTTGCCTCCACTGGCCGCTATTGGCTTCTCGCTGTCGCAATGGGTCTTCTGTGGGCGGGCGGCATTGTCATCTACGGCCTTGGCGCATCGATGGAGGGAACTTACGGACCCGTTTTCGGATTCCCTATGATGCTAATCGTCTCTATCTTGACGGCTAACCTGACAGGAGTCCTCCTCGGAGAGTGGCGGGGAGTTTCGATGGTAGCGAAGAATACGATGCAGGCCGGTGTTGCGATCATGCTGGCGGCAATTGTTATTCTGGGTTACGCCAATTATTGGACTCAGTAACCTCGGAATGACTGTGAAGGCACAACGGCCAAGTAAGACTTCCGGATAAGATCGGACCTCACTCGCCGGTTGAAGGAGCGCCCCAGGTTTCTTCCAGGAAAGTGCTCACAGTTTGCGTCACAAGACGTTCCGCAAAAACGGGATCGTGGGTCTTCAATGCATCGATGATCCTTCGATGCTGCTCAAGGCTTCGGTCCCACTGGTTCTCCTGCGTCCGCGCTCCCAGAACGCGCATCACTACGAATGCGAATAGCGGCGCGATAATCCGCTTCAGGGCTTGCACCAGCATGCTATTGCCGGTTTTTTCCGCAAGCAGAAGATGAAATTGCAGATCGCGCTCGAAAAATGCCTTGAGATTATGGCATTCAACCGCAGATCGCATGTCGGATAGCGTCTGTTCAAGCTCGCTGACGTCGATCTTCTTCTGAGCCACTACCCGGGCACAGTAACCTTCCAGGACTGCTCGCAGCTCATAGCTGTGGGTAATGTCCTCGTCCGTCAGGCGGGTCACCTGAGCGGTGCGGCCTGATCCCTTCTGGACGAAACCTTCCGCCAGAAGAATGTTGATTGCCTCTCGCACAGAAGTCTGCGAAAGCTTCAGAAGCTTTGCATACCGTACCTCTACGATCTTCTCTCCGGGGGCGAGGCGCCCGCTGATAATTTCTTGCCGGAAGTACGCGGCGAGGTTGTCCTTCACCAGGAGAAGATCCGGTTGCGAGTGCCTGATTGTTGTTAGTGATTGCGTGCCCATGTGTGTCCTTGCCTGATTTTAGCACGGACTTGCAACTAAGTATTCTTTCCTTTTTGGGTGATTCAACCCTGTCTCGTTGCCCATTCCGGGCAGTTGTTCCGCACCCAATCGGTAATGGCCGGTTAACTGCGAAATGCCCTCCAGCTTTACCAGTGACCCTCTGGGAAATGGCGCTTTGAGGCTGGCTAAGACAACGCTAACTAAGTGACTGGAGATTGATTCCGAGATGCGGTTCTGAATGATAAAACTAAGATAGTCTGGACCTAGAAAAGCTGCTTAAAGCGCGGCATGGAGGAAGTCTGTGAGCCACCGAGAACCGATCCTAAATCGATTTGCGGGGAAGGTTGCCATTGTAACTGGAGGGTCCGCTGGAATTGGCCGCGCCACGGTTGAAGAGCTTTGCCGCGAGGGAGCTTCTGTCACTTTCACCGGCCTTGAATCCGACCAGGGTGCGGAAACAGAAAGGGAACTGACGGATGCGGGTTGGAATGCGCTCTTTCTCCATGGAGATATGGCCGAGGAAGCGTTTTCTGCACGCATTGTTGAAGAGACTGCGAGTCGCTTCAAGAGAGTTGATTATCTTGTCAATAACGCCTTCTCGTTCAACTCGAAGGGGCTCGATGCGACCACAGAGGATTGGCATCGCGTGTTCGACGTCGGTCCCATCACTTATGCGCGCTTGGGAACGCTTGCGGCTGAGGAGATGAAGAAAGTGGGCAAGGGAGCCATTGTCAACCTCTCCAGCATTTCGGCCTTTATTGCTCAGCCGCATCGATGGACTTATAACACTGCGAAGGGCGCCGTTCATATCCTCACCAAGTGCATGGCGCTCGATCTGGCCCCCTATCAAATTCGCGTCAATAGCGTAAGCCCCGGATGGATATGGACTCGAGAAGTTCTCAGGGCGGCCCATGGAAATCGTGAGAAATGGGATCCGATCTGGGGCCAGTTCCATATGCTCGAACGTTGCGGCGATCCGGTTGAAGTTGCGGCGGCGATTCTGTTCCTGTTGAGCGACGATGCATCGTTTGTGACCGCTACGGACCTTCCCGTTGACGGAGGATATCAAGGATTGGGCAGCGAAGGGATTGGCAGAAACAGTCGATTTGCCGGCACGGATTAGTCCGGCACTTCACAGCGTCTTTGATCCGGCGCGGCCCGCAGCGCACGCGTTGTCCACATGGTCACAGGTAAGGGTATGCGACAATGGAGGCAACCGTGATGAACCCCGCCTCCTCTGCAGTAGTTCCTTCACCGGTTGTGGTCACCCCGCAGTTGCTTGCCGCGCACAGCATCACTGCGGGCGAGTACGACCGCATTCTGGCAGCCCTTGGCCGCGTCCCCTCGCTCACTGAACTCGGCATTTACTCGGTCATGTGGTCGGAGCACTGCTCCTACAAGTCCAGCCGCGTCCATCTCAAGCGCTTGCCCACGGAGAGCGCCCGCGTTGTGCAGGGTCCCGGAGAGAACGCCGGCATCATTGACGTGGGCGATGGCTGGGCCTGCGCCTTCAAGATCGAGTCGCACAACCACCCCAGCTATATCGAGCCTTTTCAAGGTGCAGCCACCGGTGTCGGCGGCATCCTGCGCGACATCTTCACCATGGGTGCGCGCCCGCTGGCCGTGATGGATTCGTTGCGCTTCGGCTCGATCGAGCCAGGAAGCGCCGAGCCCGATCTGCTTGCCAAGAATCACTCCATCGTCGAGGGCGTGGTCAGCGGAATCGCCGGTTACGGCAACTGTTTTGGCGTGCCGAATCTGGGAGGCGAGACCAAGTTCGAGCCTTGCTACAGCGGCAATCCGCTGGTCAACGCCTTCGCCCTGGGACTGGTGCACAAGGACGAAATCTTTTACGGCAAAGCCGCCGGTACTGGCAACCCGGTCATTTACGTCGGAGCGAAAACCGGCCGCGACGGCATCCACGGCGCCACCATGGCTTCTGAAGAGTTCCACGAAGGCACCGAAGCCAAGCGCCCGAATGTTCAGGTGGGCGATCCGTTCATGGAAAAGCTTCTCCTCGAAGCCTGCCTCGAAGCCATGCAGACCGGCGCCATCGTCGGCATTCAAGACATGGGAGCGGCGGGGCTGACCTGTTCCACCTGCGAGATGGGTGCTCGCGGCAGCGTCGGTCTCGATGTTGAGCTCGACTGCGTTCCGCAGCGCGAAACCGGTATGACCGCCTACGAGATCATGCTCTCCGAAAGCCAGGAACGCATGCTGCTGGTGGCTGAGAAAGGCCGCGAAGACGAGGTGCTCAACGTCTTTGCCAAGTGGGGTCTCGACGCTGTCATCGTCGGCACGGTGCAGCCCGAGCCGCGCCTCCGCATCCGCCACCACGGCGAGCTGGTGGCCGACATTCCCAATCAATCTCTTACTGACGATGCTCCCCTCTACCACCGTCCCGTCGGCGTCTGGAAGTGTCCGCTGCCTTCCGAACCGCCCGAAGACGTCGTCGCCCAGCTTGCCCAGGACCGCGACTACACCGCCGACCTCAAGAAGCTCCTGGCCAGTTCCAACGTCTGTTCCAAGCGCTGGGTTCATGAGCAGTACGACACCATGGTGCAGACCAACACCGTCATCGGTCCTGGCGGAGAGGCCGGCGTCATGCGCATCAAGGGCACAGGCACTGCCGGCCATGAGCGCGGGCTCTCCATGGCTCTCGACGGCAACGGCCGCTGGGCTTATCTCGATCCCAAGCTGGGCGCCATGCACGCCGTGGCCGAAGCCGCCCGCAAGGTGGCCATGAGCGGAGCCACTCCAGTGGCCGCGACCAACTGCCTCAACTTCGGCAACCCGGAGAAGCCGGAGATCATGGCGCAGCTCTCCGCTGCGATCGACGGAATTGCCGAGGCCTGCACCGCCCTAGCGACCCCGATCACCGGCGGCAATGTGTCTCTCTACAACGAAACCCGCGGTGTGGGTATTTATCCCACGCCGGTCCTGGGCATTGTGGGCATTCTCGACGACGTCACCAAGGCCGTTCCCGCCCACTTCCAGAACCCAGGTGACGCCATCCTGCTTCTCTGGCCCATCCCGCGCGGCGAGGAGCCAGATCCCAAGCTGGAGGTTCCGCTCGACCCTCCGCCCATCAGCCAGTACGTTCTGCCCGCTTTCCAGGCCAAGCCCGTTGCCTCCGAGGAGCCGGATTCGAGTGATGCCGCTGCTGCAGCCGGCCTGGCTGCTTTTGGCTCCTCGGAATTCGCCAAAGTCATTCTCGGCGGCATCTGGGGCCAGCCGCCAGCGCTCGATCTTGATGCCGAAGCCAGCCTGCACAAGCTGCTGGTTGTTCTGGCCGACCGCAAGCTGCTCTACTCCACATGCGACATCTCTGACGGAGGAATCGCCGTAGCCCTCGCCCAGGCCGCGTTCCCGCTCTCCATCGGTGCAATTGTCGAGCAAGACCAGTCGCTGCTGGCTCATCCGCTCTTCGGTCTCTTCGCCGAGCCTGCATCCACAATCCTGGCTACGGCTCACCCCGACAACATCGCAGAAATCGAGTCCCTGGCCAGCGAGAGCAGATTCCTTGTTACCCGCATCGGCACCACCGGCGGCTCTCGCCTGGAAATCTCCGTTGATCGCCAGCCCTTCATCTCCGCCCCCCTCACCGCCCTGCGCGATCCCTGGGAAGAGTCCCTGCAAGCCACTCTCCATGACGAGGTAACGGCATGAGCCGGCTGCTCTTTCAGGGCGTTGAAGGCGAGATCGATGCAACTGCTGCGGTTGTTTCCGGTCTCGAATCTGAGTCGTGGAGAACCCGCGCGAAGAACTCAGAGGAAGACCCCAAGCTCCGCGAAGAGTGCGGCGTCGTCGCCGTCCATGGCCATCCCGACGCAGCCCGCCAGGTCTATCTCGGCCTCTACGCCTTGCAGCATCGCGGCCAGGAGTCGGCCGGCATCGCCTCGGCCGATGGCCAGCGCCTGGCCAACATCAAGGGGATGGGCCTGGTGAGCGAGATCTTCACCGACGACGTTCTTGCCAAGCTGCCCGGCTCCATGGCCATCGGCCACACGCGCTACTCCACCACCGGCGACTCCGCCCTGCTCAATGCCCAGCCCATCCGCGTCGAATCAACCAAGGGCCTCATCGCCATCGCCCACAACGGGAACCTGGTCAACCTGGGCAACATCCGCGCCCGACTGGAGCGCGACGGCGCCTACTTCCAGACCACCTCCGATTCCGAGATCATCGTCCAGCTCATCGCCCACTCCAAGGCCGGTACTCTGGTTGACGCCATAGCCGACTCGCTCGGCCGTGTTGAGGGCGCTTTCTCGATTGTGATGATGACCCGCGATCGCATCTTCGCCGCCCGCGATCCGCGCGGCTTCCGCCCGCTCTCCATCGGCCGCATCCAAAATCCCGAAGGCCCGGACACGATCGTCTTCGCTTCGGAAACCTGCGCCTTCGACCTGCTGCGCGCCGAGTACATCCGCGACGTGCTGCCTGGCGAACTCGTCATGGTCACCGAAGATGGCCTCACCAGCCGCCAATACGCGACAGGCGTTCCGCAAACCAGCTGCATCTTCGAGCACGTCTACTTCGCCCGCCCTGACAGCCGCATCTACGGCCGCTGGGTGCAAGAGTCGCGCGACCAGATGGGCCGTCAACTGGCCCGCGAGTCGGGCGTTCCCGCCGACGTCGTCGTGCCCGTCCCCGACTCCGGCGTCACCGCAGCCCTCGGCTACGCGGAAGAGGCGGGCCTGCCATTCCGCATGGGCCTCATCCGCAACCACTACGTGGGTCGCACCTTCATTGAGCCGGAGCAGCGCGTGCGCGACTTCGGCGTCCGCCTCAAGCTCAATCCCGTGCACAATCTGCTTGAAGGCAAGCGCGTCATCCTCATCGACGACTCCATCATCCGAGGAACAACAAGCAGAAAAATAGTCCGCATGGTCCGCGGCGCCGGCGCCAAGGAAGTCCATCTCCGCATCAGTTGCCCGCCCACCATCTCTCCCTGCTTTTACGGCGTCGATACGCCCAGCAAGCGTGATTTGATAGCCGCGAATAAGTCGGTCGAAGAGATCCGCCAGTACATCGAGGCCGACTCGCTGGCCTATCTATCTCTCGACGGCCTTCTCAAAAGCTGCGAAACCAAAGACAAAACCGGCTACTGCACGGCTTGTTACACCGGCAACTACCCCACGCAGTGGGTTGATGTGGATGAAATCCTTCCCGCCGCAGTGACCATCTGACCAGACCGCCCGCCCGGGCATGAGCAGTAGAATCAGTGCTGGTTCCGCACGCATGTGCAGGAATGCCTGAGGCTACGCATGACCCGGTTACGAATCCTCTTCGGCGGCGCTGTCTTTCTCGCGTCGTTTCTGCTTTTTCTTGTCGAACCCATCGCGGCCAAGCAGCTTCTTCCCGTCTTCGGCGGCTCCGCAGCGGTCTGGATCGCCTGCCTTGTTTTCTTTCAGACAGCACTCCTCGTCGCCTATCTCTATGCCCATTGGCTCGCGCACCGCTCGCATTGGATTCTGCACTTCAGCCTGCTCTTGCTTGCGGCCGCATCGGCAGTCCTCTGGGCCACCCGCACCATCGACCCGGGCCGCGCATCGCAGCATCCCGTCTCTGCCATCTTTGCCGCGCTCGGCCTCTCCATCGGCCTGCCCTTTCTCATGCTTGGCGCCACCAGCCCGCTGCTGCAAGTTTGGCTGGCCCGGCTTGAACTCAGCGGCATCCCCTATCGTCTTTTCGCGCTCTCCAACCTGGCCTCGCTGCTTGCATTGGCGCTCTATCCCACGTTGATCGAACCGTACTTTACTCTGAAAACCCAGCGGCTGATCTGGTGCGGCGGCTTCACGGCCTTTGCGCTGCTCTCCGCAACCATCACCTGGAGAACACGCTCGGATGCAAACTGCCCCGCGCAGCCGGAAAATTCGGACGATACCGCAATAACTCCGGCTCCGCTCAGCCATAAGTTGCTCTGGGTCCTGCTACCCATGGGCGCAGCCATGCAGTTATCCGCAGTTACAAGCTATCTAACTCAGAACATAGCTGCCATTCCGCTGCTCTGGATACTGCCCCTCGCCGTCTATCTCATCACGCTGATTCTTGCCTTCCAGTTCCCCCGTCTGTTGCCGCGCGGCATTCTGGTGCGCTTCCTCGTTGTCCTGCTCGCGGGCCTCGGTTACATGCTCTCCCAGGTCGATGTCTCCGTACCCTTGCGCATCGGTCTCTCCTTCTTCCTCATTGAAGTCTTCTTCGCCTGTCTCTTTCTGCACGCCGAGGCTTACGCGCTGCGCCCGCAACGGCCCTCGGAGTCCACGCTCTTCTATCTCCTCTTCGCGGCTGGCGGCGCACTCGGCTCTTTCCTCGTCGGAATCGCCTCGCCGCTGCTGTTCTCTTTCAACTACGATCTCGCGCTCACCTTCTTTGTCACCGCGCTGCTCGCGCTCGCCGTTACCTGGTCCAGCGGCTGGGCCATGCGCCTGTTGTGGACTACGGCCAGCATTCTTCTGCTTTCACTTGTGGTCATCCTTCACATCGCCTACCATCGCAATACGCCGCTTGCGGTGCGCAATTTCTATGGCAGCCTGCGCGTACGGCAATCGCTCTCAGCCTACCCCGGCGCCACCATGCGCACACTCACCAACGGCTCCATCCAGCACGGGACGCAGATCTTCTCCACCGAATTACGCAAGACTCCGACCACTTACTACGCGGAAGACTCAGGTATTGGTCTGGCCTTGCGCTTCTGCTGCCAGGGCCGCGCACGGAACATCGGAGTCATAGGTCTCGGCGTGGGCACAATCGCCACTTATGGCCAGCGTGGAGACCGCATCCGCTTTTACGAGATCAACCCGGCAGTAACTCCCATTGCGCAGAACCTCTTCACGTATCTCCGCGAATCACAGGCGCAGATCACCATTGCCGACGGAGACGCGCGCAATTCCTTATCGCACGAACCGCCGCAGCGCTTTGACGTGCTCGCAGTCGACGCATTTTCCGGCGACGCAATCCCGCTCCATCTGCTCACCACCCAGGCTCTCGATCTGTACAAACGCCACCTCGCGCCGGGCGGCATTCTCGCCTTTCACATCTCCAATCAGCATGTCGATCTCGAACCTGAGATTGCCCTGCTTGCGCGAGCTGCAGGCATTGATGTGCGCCGCGTTTCGAGCATCGCCAACGAACAGCGCGGCGAGTACACGGCGACCTGGATGCTGCTCACCAACAGCTCCGCCTTCTTCACGCAGCCGGAAGTAGCAAGCCAGGTCCGCCAGCCATCATCGGATGCGAGCGCCCGCCTCTGGACCGATGATTACTCCAGCCTGTTACCGGCGATCCGCTGGTAACCGCCAGTCCATGACGGCACGGCGGTTTCCCTGGGTCTGCGGCGTGGTTCTTGGTCGGCCACGCTACTTGATGCCCACAGCCATTGAATCCGGGCCAACCAGGTGCTCCACGCGCGTCTCCCTGAAGCCCGCGTCCTTCATCCATCCCATGCAGTCCTCACCCGTGTAGTCAAAGCCTCCGGGAGTCTCGATCAGCATATTCAGGCTCATCAGAAGACCGAACACATTCTGGTTCCGTTGGTCGTCGATCATCGCGTCGTAAACCAGCAGCGCGCCGCCTGCGGGAAGAGCTTGGTACGCCTTCGCGATCAGCTTCCGCTTCTCCTCCAGATTCCAATCGTGCAGGATGTGTCCCATCATGATTACGTCGGCTCTGGGCAGCGGATCGGTGAAGAAACTCCCGCCCTCAAATCGAACCCGCGCCGATAATCCGTTTTCGTCGACATATTCCTCGAAAACAGGTCCCACTTCCGGCAGGTCAAATCCGATGCCGGACAGGTGCGGATTCTTCAGAGCCACCTGGGTCAGCAGATCGCCCTGCGCAGCCCCCGCATCGGCCACGGTCGTGTAGTTTGCCCACGGAAATCTTGTGGCAATCGCCAGATTGGCGCCGCGGCTGATTCCGGTCATTGCTCGCAAAAAACCCTTCAGCCGCTCCGGGTCGGCGTACAGCGCGGCAAACATTTCATCTCCGCCGGGGCCAGCCTCTCCCTGCGGCTGCCCGGTCCGCAGCGCAGGCGTCAGCTTGTTCCAGTGGGAAAACAGCCGCCGATTCGCCATCTCCAAAATGCCGCCCATATACGACGGCTTATGCTTGTCCAGGAACCAATCGGTTGACGGAGTGTTCGAGTAGAAACCGTCGCGCCGTTCCAGAAATCCCAGCGCCACCAGCGCATCCAGAAAATCGCGCGACGACCGTGGGTGGAGCCCCAGCCGCCCGGTCAGCGTCTCCAGGTCTTCCGGGTGTTTGGCCAACTCGGTAAAGACCTCCATCTCCACCGCGCTTAGCAGCGTCTTCGATGCCCAGAATCCCATACCGACTTGCAGGATGTGTTCGGGCGTAGGTGCGGACGAGCTCATCGAAATCTCCTTGTGTTCTGTTTACTTTTGGTTGTTCCAAGGGGGAAGGAGCCCATTGAGCGATGCAGAGATTCGAGACACCCAACGGGAGCAAACGTGCATTCAATCGGATTTGAGAAGTTTACGCGACCGGGGACGCAATTGAAAACCATTCCTGGCGGCAAGCGAAAATCAGATCCCTTGGAGAAAGTTGGCCCAACGATCTTCGATGTAGAGTCTGAAACTTAACTTGCCAACTCGCCGACATTGACCAGCGGAATCCGCACGCGTCTCTTCAAGCTCCGCGTCAAGGCAAACATCACCGCCGCGGCGCCAAGAGCAGGCAGCGCCAGTCCTCGTAGCCCTGCCTGGTAACTGCCGGTGGCATCTTTCATCAGTCCCATCCAATAGGGTCCTACAAATCCGCTGAACATAGTGATTGTATTCATCGCCGCGATCCCCGCCGCGGCCGCTCGCCCGGCCAGAAATTGGGTTGGGACTGAGAGAGCGGGCCCCTGCATCGATTGGAATGAAATGAAACTCACTGCCAACGCCGCAACTACCATCCACGGCGATTGCGCATAGCTGGCCACAACAAATCCCACCGCCATCGCCATGCAGGGCACGATGCAATGCAGCGCTCTTTCCCCCGAGCGGTCAGAGTGCGCGCCATTGAGCAGCATGCCTGCCGCACCGGCCAGCCCGAAGCAGGCAACCAGGTATCCGACATTCGTCACGCTCCAACCCGTGGCTCCCTGGAGAATTGCCGGCGCGGAAAACCCATACGCGTAGCTGGTCGTCAGCGCGCAGAAAAAGTAGGCGCCAATCATCCACACCTTGGGCGAAAGCAGCGCCTGCTTCACGCCGGCCTCGTGTCCCAGGTGCGCGTGTTGTCCGTCTGCGCGCAACTGGGTTTCGAGCCACGTCTTTTCGGCCGGAGTGAGCCAGACAGCCTTCGCCGGGCTGTCGGGCAGCATCTTGAGAATGACAAAGCTGAACAGGACCGCCGGCAGACCTTCCACGAGGAACAGCCACTGCCAGCCGGCAAGCCCCAGCTTTCCACCCAGGCCCAGCAGCCATCCGGCAAGAGCGCCCATGACCACCGAACTGAGCGGCAGCGCAATGTAAAAGCGGCTCACCGCCCTTGCGCGCATGCGAGCCGGAAACCACAACGTCAAGTAATAGATGACGCCAGGAAAGAAGCCGGCCTCCGCCACGCCCAGCAGGAATCGAACTGTGTTGAACTCGAACGGCGTGCGCACAAACATGGTCGCCGTGGCCAGCAATCCCCAGGTAAACATGATGCGCGCCAGCCAGCGTTTTGCCCCATAGCGCAGCAGCAGCAGGTTCGATGGCACCTCGCACAGCGCGTAGCCAATAAAGAAAAGCCCCGCGCCAAATCCGTAGATCGACGCGCTGAAGTGCAGGTCGCGATTCATTTGCAGCGAGGCAAAGCTGATGTTGATGCGATCCATGTAGGCCAGCCCGTAGCCGACGCCGATGACCGGAAGGAGTCGCAGCCCGGCTTTGCGCTGCGCCGACCGTCCAATCGCAGCAAGCTCTTCTTCTGTTGGATGCGGCACGCCGGGCGTCTCGCTCGATTCGGGCATCAGCGCTCACTTCATTACGTTCAGATTCCAGGAATAGGGGGAACGGCGAATCCGCCGGGGTAAGCAAAATCTATCACAGCGCGGCTCTGTCTGCCTGCTTGTGCGTCGAGTCACAGGACGTTCACACACCGTGTGTGATAGCATCCGCTTTTTAGCGATAGACGCCGGGCGGAACTCTCTTCAGTTTCCCAGCCCGGCGCCGGTCCGGACCTCGATATGGATGAGGTAGACGGCAGACCGGGACACGTGGCCCTCCAATGCGGCCACCTGGACGCCCCTCAGGACGCCCCACTCCTTCCCTGTGCTCGCCTCAGCTCATCCTTACCAATTGACTGTCATCCTGAGCAAAGTCCGCCGCGGCGGACGGAGCCGAAGGACCCGCGGTCCGGTCTTCCACGCCTATCCAGTCCAGCAATGTCTTCACTATTAAGGAGAAGCACATGAAAACGTACCAGGGAAGTGAGATCCGCAACGTAGCTGTAGTGGGGCATGCGCACAGCGGCAAAACCACCTTGATTGCCGCTCTGCTGCATGCCGCGAAGATGACCCCGACCCAGGGCCGCGTGGCCGATGGAAGCGCCGTCACGGCCTATGACGAAGAGGAGATTGCCCGAGGCGCCACCATGCAGAACGCGGTTGCCTTTGCCGAGTGGCAGGGCGTCAAGATCAATCTCGTCGATACCCCCGGCTTCCATATGTTCTCCCACGAAGCCCGCGCCGCGCTGCTTCCTGTTGAAGCCGCCGTCGTCCTCGTCAACGCCCAGAATGGCGTCGAGGCCGTGACCGAACGCGTGTGGCGCTACGCCGAAGAGGCCAATGTCCCGCGCGTCGTAGTCGTGAATCAGATGGATCATCCGAAGGCCGGTGGCGGCGGCGGACTGAGCGCCCAGATCGATGACCTGGTGGACCGCTGGGGCCGCAACTGCGTGCCCGTCCAGTTGCCCATCTCCGGCGCCGACGGATTCCACGGCGTGGTCGACCTGGTGACCATGGAGGCCTTCTATTACACCCCAGGCGGCGATGGCCGCGGCAAGGTGACCGGCGAAATTCCCGCCAGCCTGGCGGCCGACGCCAAGGCGCGCCATGAGGCGCTGGTCGAGTTGGTGGCCGAAGGCAAAGACGAGTTGATGGAGGAGTACTTCGAGAAGGGCACCATCCCCGAAGACCACCTGATCGCCGCACTGCATGAGGCCATTCGCGAAGACCGCATCTTTCCGGTGCTGTTCTCGAGCGGCCTGGCCAACATGGCCCTCGATCACCTGCTGGACTTCATCAAGGTTTATTGCCCATCGCCGGTGGAGCGCGTTCCGTTCAGCGTGCGCACGCCCACGCTGGTGGCCGCCGGGAATGAAAACGGAGACACCGGCGACGACGCGCTAGCCCTGCGCAAAGTGGCTGACACGGAGCCGGCGGCGCTGGTGGTTTTCAAAACCATGACCGATCCGTTCTCAGGCCGCATTACGTTCTTCAAGGTGCTTAGCGGCGTGGTCAAGAACGACGTAACGGTGGAGAACTACACCCGCCGCGGCCAGGAGCGGCTGTCGCATCTCTCCATCATGCAGGGCCGCAAGGCCATCGAGGTTGCCGAGCTGCACGCCGGCGATCTGGGCGCGGTGGCCAAGCTGCGCGAGACCCTGACCGGCGACACGCTGGGCGCGAAAGGCGCGGAGATTCAGGTGGATCTCTATCCGCTGCCCGAGCCGGCCATGACCTACGCCATCGAGCCCAAGAGCCGTGCCGACGAGGACAAGCTCGCTCCCGCCATTCACAAGCTCATGGAAGAAGACCTGCTCATCAAGTTCTTCCGCGACCCCATGACCAACGAATTCCTTATTGGTGGCGCGGGTCAGCAGCACATCGAGGCCATCGTCAGCCGCCTCAAAAAGCGCTACCACGCCGAGGTGCACCTCAAGGCGCCCAAGGTGCCGTACCGCGAGACCATCCGCGCCAAGGCCGAGGCGCCAGGACGCCACAAGAAGCAGACCGGCGGTCACGGCCAATTCGGCGACTGCAAGATTCGCATGGAGCCTTTGCCGCGCGGTGGCGGCTTCGAGTTCGGCAACGAGGTCTTCGGCGGCGCTGTGCCGCGCAACTTCATTCCGGCAATCGAGAAGGGAATCGTCGAGTCAGCCGCTCGCGGCTATCTCGCCGGCTTCCCGGTCGTCGACTTCAAGGCGACTGTCTACGACGGCAGCTACCACGACGTCGACTCCAACGAGATGAGCTTCAAAATGGCCGGTCGTCTTGCGTTCAGGAAAGCCATGGAGTCCTGCAAGCCCTGCCTGCTTGAGCCCGTCATGAAGGTCGAAATCGAGGCCCCCGACGAGTTCGCCGGAGCCCTGATGGGCGACCTGAACTCCCGCCGCGGGCGCGTAGCCGGCATGGAATCCAAGGGCCGGACCACGGTCATCAACGCCCAGGTTCCCATGGCCGAGATGCTCACCTACGGCACCATCCTGACTTCCATGACGCAAGGCAAGGGCAGCTACCGCATGGAGATGGACCACTACGACATCGTCCCGCAGTTGGTCGCCGACAAAATCCTCGCCAACGCCAAACGCCCCGTCGAAGAAGAGGAAGAGTAACTACCTGCGGTGGGGTAGACGCTGGCTATCCGCGCGCACAAGGCCGCGTGCCCCCATCCTTTCGCGCACCTGGCGAAAGGGTGGGAGACTACGTACACCCCCTGGCGTGCCGAATCGGCAACCCTGCAGTCCCTACCCCGTCCACGGATCGAGCAGCTTGACCGGAATCCCGCGCACATCGCGGATGTTTCTCGTTACCAAGATCAGATCGTTGACCACGGCAGTCGCTGCCAGCATCGTATCCACGACTGGTCTTGAGCGGTCGGCGGACCATTCGCCCCAGAGGCGGGCCGTGGCAAGATCGATGCCAAGGATGCGGTCTGCGAAGCCGAATTCGAGGCCCTCAACCCATGCCGCTAGACGGCTGGTGGCGTTGGGATCGGGATCTCTCAGCTTCTTTGCGGCTACGCCCTTGCGCAGCTCTCCCAGGGTGAGAACACTGATGAAGGCAGAATTGGGGTCGTTTGATCTGATGAAAGCAAGGACGCCGGGGTCGGGTCTTGGTTTGCTGGTTTCGCTGACAAAATTGGTGTCGAGCAGGTAGCGAATCTGTCCGCTCACAACTCAATCTCCCGCCCCGTGTCTCGGCTGTACTCGATCTCGAAGTCGTCCACCTTTGGTCCGCTGAGCAGATACTCAAACAGGTTGGGCTTGTGCGCCACCAGAGCGCGGTAATCCCCGATGGAGAGGACGACAGCACGCTCCCTGCCATGGCGCGTAATGATCTGCGGCCCTTTGGCATGGGCCTCTTCGATCACCTCACTGAGGCGCGTTTTCGCTTCTTGCAGCTGCCAGGTCATCACGTCCCCTTCAACTTCAACCAGAATTATAGTCGTTCTGGTTGAAATAGTCTACGACGGCGGGCCGCTTCGCAGGTGCTTTGCGAGCGACCACTTCAGCTCCTCGATCCCCTGGCCGGTGACGGCGGAGATGGCGTGGAACTCGAGCTTCTTGCGCTTCACATACGCGGCCAGCTTCTTCAGCTTGTCGGGATTGGCGGAGTCGATCTTGGTGGCGCAGACAATCATGGTTTTATGCGCCAGCGGAAAGTCGATCTTCGGGCCGGGTTTGTCATCCATGGGCTGCTCGGGGGTCGTGACGGAGAAGCTGTCCAGCTCCTTGTTGATGACTTTGAAGTCTTCCACGGGATCGGGGCGGCCGGATGCGTCGGAGACGTCGACGAGGTGAAGCAGGAGCCTTGTCCGCTCGATGTGGCGCAGGAACTGCGTGCCCAGGCCGGAGCCGAGGTGAGCGCCCTCGATGAGGCCGGGCATGTCGGCTACCACATAGGACTCCTGGTCGGGCTCCTCGCCGACGGTAACCACGCCCAGGTTGGGTTCAAGGGTGGTGAAGGGGTAGTCGGCGATCTTGGGCTTGGCCGCGGAGATGCGGGAGATGAGCGTGGATTTGCCGGCGTTGGGGTAACCGACCAGGCCCACGTCTGCCAGCAGCTTTAATACCAACCGATAACTGCGCTCTTCGCCCGGGCGGCCTGCCTCGTGCTCGCGCGGGGCCTGGTGGGTGCTGGTGGCGAAGTGCTGGTTGCCTCGTCCGCCTCGTCCGCCTTTGGCAATGACGACGCGCTCGTCTTCGGTCTCGAAGTCATGGATCAGCTCGCCGCTGTCCTGGTCGTAAAGAGCTGTGCCGACAGGGACTTGCAGGACGATTGAGTCGCCGTCGAGTCCGCTGCAATTGGAACCCATGCCGTGCTGGCCGCGCTGCCCTTTGTGCTCCGGGTTGTAGCGAAAGTGAATGAGGGTGTTATGGCGCTGGGAGCTGACCATCACCACATCGCCGCCGCGCCCGCCGTCGCCGCCGGAGGGGCCGCCACGGGGGACAAACTTCTCCCGCCGGAAGGCCATGCAGCCGTTGCCGCCGTCCCCGGCTTTGACGCGAATTTTTGCTTCATCGATAAACATGGACACCTGAGGGGCTAAGGGAGTAGGGACTGAGGGAATAGCGCCGCAATGCCTACAGGCGGGGCCGAATCCTTGATGCCGTCTTTCCAGTTTACCGAATCGGGCCTACAATCGGTGACAAGATCACCTTTGGGCTAATGCGCGTGTTTTCGGAGGGGGTTACCCCGGCCGCGCGTTTGCGCCCTGCCCCACCCGCCGGCTAGTGCGGGAAGGCTGAGTGACGGTGTTGCGCTTCTCTACCGGGTCTGCCGCGAGCGAGATTTTCCATGGCTTGGGCGGGGCGAAACTGGATAGGGCCTGGGGTGCTGGCCGTGCTGATGGTGTGCGCGGGTGCGGCGGCTGGGGCGCAAACGGCCGAGCTGGCCGCGGCCGACGGGCCAAGCACGGCAAATCAGACAATTGGGGTCACCGGATCGATTGCCGGCCGGCTCACGGATCTGCATTCGACGCCGTTGGCCGGCGCCACGGTGGTGGTGCGCAATGACGCTACCGGCGAAGTGGCGCGCACAACCACGGCCCGCAACGGGAGCTACCGGCTCACCGGCCTGGCAGAGGGCGAGTACACGCTAGACGCGGCGAGCCCCCAGCTAGGGCATGGGCGGCTGGACGGAATCTACGTCTCCGGCGGGCACGAGGCGCGGGTGGGGGCGGCCATGGAATTCGAGCCGGATCTGATACATCCGGTTGAAGTTGCAACGCGCGAGACTCTTCCCTTTGCTGCCCAATCGGTTAGAACTAGGCAGGCCGTTGCGGTTGCCCCTGCAGCGGTTGCAAAGCCAGCGGTCGAAAGGCCAATTGCGGGGACCGCGAATGGCTCCCAATTACCGGGAACGGCTGATTCGGCCAAGATGATGCAGAAGACGCCAACGACCGTAAATCCTTTGCAGGCTTTGGCATGGGAAGAACCGCAGCCGCCGAAAGAGGCGCGCGAGAAGCCGGAAACACTAGCTGCAATTTCGGCGGAGCCCCTGCCCATGGGGCCGCTGCTCGCGTTTTCCCTCAGTGTGCGCGCACTGGGAAGCGATCTGCGGGTAATGCCCGCGACGGCAGCCCAAGAACTGACTGCCGGCGTAGATCCTGAGCCCCTGCAAATGCTGAATCTGAACAGCTACGAGGCAGCGGGAAGTGAAATTGCGAACCCTGTTGTCGCGCGGGCAATTGCCGACGCTGTGCGCGTCGATCCAGTGGCCGCAGCGGTGACGACAACGATGACCGCGGCAGAGTTGCAGGCGCTGCCCGCCGCTGGCCGCCGCTGGCAAGATTTTGTGCTGGATTCGCCTACCGCCTCAACGGCTGCGGGAGGGGCGTCGCAGGCCTCGCTACGCGGAGCCGGCCAGGAGCCCGTCGAGACCACCATCGACGGCATTAGCACCCGCGTGGCTTTTGGCGGGCAGGGCAGTTCAGGGCGGGGTTCGAGTGGGCCGGAGGTAAATGGGCAGGGCGGCAGCGAGCAGAATGGGATGGGCCAGGCGTGGGCGGGTGGGCGCGGTTCGCAGGTAGCGGAGGCGGCCATTCGCGAGGTGCAGACGGCGGCCGGCAACGCCGAGGCGGAAGGAGCGCGAACGGCCGGCGGGCGTGTGGACGTGGAGACTGTGCGCGGCGCCAACGGGCTGCACGGACAGGGATTTCTCTTCGACAAGCAGAATGGCTGGGGGGCGCAGAACCCGTTTACTCAGTGGGTCAAGCAGACCTCATTGGCCACGGTGAGCTCAACGCCGGGCTTTACCGCGGAGCCGTATACGCCGGCAGATCGAGAAACGGTGTGGGGCGTGGGGCTGGGCAGCCAGATCCGGCGCGACAAGCTGTTCTGGTTCGGCGCGCTCGACAACTACCTGCGCAACGATCCGGGATTGGCCACGGTCCGGAACCCGGCGGAGTTCTTTGCCCAGCCCACGGACGATCAGATGCAGGTGCTGAGCGCGCGGCTGGGGCTGAGCTCGATGAACACGGTGGCGGGAGGGTTGAGTGCTTACTCGCAGATGCTCACCGCCTTGGATGGGCTGCTGGGGCCGGCTCCGCGAAGGGCGGTACAGTGGGTCGGCTTTGGGCGCATCGACTGGCAGGCGAGCGAGCGGCATCGTTTTACGCTGGAAGGGATTGGCGGCCACTGGAACTCGCCTGGAGGCGGGCTGACGCGGGTTTCGGAAAGCTACGGGAGCAACAGCTTTGGGACCAGCAACGCCAGCGAGGAGCTGCTGCTGGCCCGCTGGGAAGCATTCCTGACGCCCAACCTGCTCTCGGTGTTCCAGGGTTCGGCAGGGCGCACCATTCTGGCCGCTCACGCCGAGACTCCGTCCACCTACGAGCAGACGCTTCTGAAAGGCGACCAGTGGGGCCAGCTGCCGCAGATCGTGGTGGACTCGCGCTATGGATTCACCATCGGCAACCCCTCGCGCTTCGGGACCGGGAGCTATCCCGACGAGCATGTAACTCAAGCACAGGAGACTTTCGACTGGGTGCGGGGCAGCCTGCTGGTCAAGAGCGGCGTCGAGTTGAGCCACAATGCCGACTCGACCAGCCTGCTGCGCAACGAGACGGGCACCTATTCCTACTCCAGCGTGGAGAACTTCGCCTCCGATGCGCTGGTTTTTGCCAACTATGGCCTGTCGGGCCAACTGCAACCCGACAGTCAGCACAACTGCGACCAGACGGGCAAGGTGTGGCGCGATCCGGTAGGAAACCTGCGCGGGTTGGGCAATTTGCCTTGCTACTCCTATTATTCGCAGGTACTGGGTCCGACAAACTGGAACCTGAGCACCAACGACTGGGCTGGATTCACGACCGTGCAGTGGCAGCCGCACAAGCTGCTGGTGGTCTCCGGCGGGCTGCGCTGGGAGCGCGAACAGTTGCCGCCTCCCATTGCGGCGCTGGCCAACCCCGATTTGCCACTGACCCAGAAGCTGCCCAGTCTGGGCAACGACTGGGGCCCGCGCATCAGCCTGGCTCTGGGCAGCCTGGAGAGCCACTGGCCGGTTCTGCGTCTGGGCTATGGCATGTACTTTGGACGCACGGAGAACGCGACAATCGAGACCGCGCTCACCCAGACCGGCAGCTTCAAAGGGGACTTGCATTTCTTCCTGCGGCCGACGGACAACCTGAACGCCGGAGGTGCGCCGCCTTTTCCCTATGTGCTCACTGGGGAGCCGGGCAGGGTGGTCAAGCCGGGGGCGGTGGAGTTTGCGCCCGCCTTCCACAATGCGGAAGTGCACCAGGCCGTGGCCGCCGTGGAGGAAGAGTTGCCGGGCCATGTGCAGGTCACCGCGAGCGCGCTATTGAGCCTCGGCCGGCGGCTGCCCATCTCGATCGACAACAACTTCGACCCGGCCGTGAACCCGGGAACGATCACCTATGCAGTCGTGAATTGCCCGGATACATTGCATGGGGCGGTGGTGACCTGCACGGGCAACGGCCCGCTCAAGACTCCGACGGTCACGGTTCCGTTTTATGCGTCCTGGCCCTCGGCAACCTCGCCAACCGGCTTTGCGGGCCGTTTGAATTCGAACTACCAGCAGATCAGCCAGATCATGAGCCGGGCCAATTCAACGTATGAGGCAGCGATGCTGAGGGTAGTTCGCTACGGACGCAGAGGCCTGAGCCTGCATGCGCACTATACGTATGGGCACGCGATGGACTGGAACCCCAACGAGAGCACTACCGTGGCGGGAAGCGACGTGCTGGACCCGGAGGACTTCAGCCAGGAGTACGGGACCAGCAACCTGGACGTGCGCCACTCGGCGGCGTTGATGGCGGTGCTTGAGGCACCGTGGAAGCTGCGCGGCCTGGCGGGAAAACTAGCAAACGGCTGGATGGTCTCGGGCACGGGGGAGTTTCGCAGCGGGCTGCCATACTCGATGCGCACCAGCGGCTCGCTGGGTGAGGAACTGACCGACACCGGCACGGCCATCGTGGGGCTGGGGCCGGGCATGAACGGCTCAGGCGGCGACAACCTGGTCTACGGTGTGGGGCGCAACACGTTTCGCTATCCGGCCACTTGGAAGGCTGACCTGCGCGTAGGCAAGAAGTTTGACCTGGGGGCAATGCGCCAGCTGGAGCTGCTGGTCGAGAGCTTCAACCTGTTCAACCACCAGAATGTGACGGAGATCGAGACCACCGGCTACTACCTTGAGTCAGGCACGACATCCCGGTTGCCTACGCTGAATTTTCTGAACTCATTTACCACGCAGCCTGTCCTTACCGGCCTGACGCCCCGCTCGGCATTTGGGCAGCCGCTGAACGTGAATGCAACGCACTTCTATCGGCCGCGCGAGATACAGGTCGGCCTCAGGATGCGGTTCTGAAGCATCGCCCTCATTTTTTCTCAGCTGCAAACGCGTCGGCTTCCTGGTTTAACTCCGCGGCTGTTGCCGCTCTCGGATCGATCACAATCCGATAGAGAAACGTTGCCGCCTGGCCTTTTTCGAGCGTGAAGTTGAAGGCGGGCTGCTTCGTGTCGAAGATGCTGCGCCCCAGCGGATTGGCGGCAAACAACCCATAACCACGCGCATGCCAGTAGGTCGGATAGCCGGGATTTCCGGGGTGGTCGAAGATCGTAATCTGGTCGGTATGATCGCCAGTGTGGCCGGTCAGCGCGCACCAGCGCCCTCGCGTTCCCCACGCAGCTCCGCCCGCTGCGCCCTCGCTCGTCAAATACGAGCCCGTAGCCGGATTCGGAGCGCCCACTTCCACCGGCGCTGCGGACACCTGGGTAGCGTTTCCGTTGGCGTCGGTGAACACGCCGCCTTTCTCGTCCGGCGACTCCAGCCAGCGTGCCACACGGATGCCCAGCAAACCCTCTTTGTCGTCGTGAAAAACGACGCGGTCGTCGGCCTTGAGCGTCGCCACCAGGTCAATCACCCGCGCGTGGCCCCGGCGTGAAAACGTGTAATGTGCCGTCTCATTCAAAATCTGCTTGCCGTCGCCGGCGATCCAGACAGACTCAGTCACGAGCTCACCGCGCTCGCTTCCGCTCTTGGCTTCCACAACGCGCAGGTGTTCGATGGTTCCCATCTTGCCGCTGTTCGCGGGCTGGATTGCGTCGGAGTTGTTCCAGAAATCGAAGCCGTTCACATCGCCGTAGTTGAACCACAGGCCGGCGTGGTGGGGATGGTCGACGCGCTCGCCGGCCCGCAGCTCAAGTGGGTAGCCGCGGGTCACCGTTACGCCGTCCTCGTCGATGAGCGGGTAGAGCACCGGCTTCTTCAGCGAAGTAGGCCAGATATAAGAGGTGAAGGGCTTGCCGTCGATGGTGATGTCGACACGGCGATGGGCTTCATCGGCGACGACCTGAACGCCTTTGTCGGACGTCTGAGCAAAAGCGCCTGCAACCAGGGCGAAGCCCGCACCCACAAACGCCAGCACGATCAGCTTATTCATACACTTTGCCTCCCGCGATCACCTGCTGCGTTGCGTCGTTGAAGGTGACTTTCTCGCCCGTCTGGATGGCGGCCACGTTCATGCACAGTGCCACCGAATGGTTGTAGCCGGCTTCAATCGACGCATTGGGCGTCTTGCGTGAGCGCACGCACTCCATCCAGTTGCGCATGTTGGCCGAGGTTTGCGGATCGCCGCCGGTATCGGCCGCGGTGGAAGCAGTCTCCGCGTGCTCGACGAGAGGGAAACTCGGCAGGAGGTTGGACTTCATGCCCATATCCGCGGCATCGCGCGCTTCCAGGCCGCCCCCCGGCGTCACCCGCTGCTTGTCCATGTCGATCATGCCGCCGTTCGAGTAGTAAAGCTCCTTCACCCCGCCGGCCGAGTTGGTGAACCGCGACGTGTATTGCACCTGGAATCCCTTGCTCAGGTCGTCCAGCGGGCCGTAGTCGAAGACCGCGGTCATCGTGTCCCAGTTCTGGCGGCCGTCCTTCCACAGATAGATTCCGCCATTGGCCACCACGCTGCGCGGATGCGGCAGGCCGGTAAACCAGTGCACCGTGTCGATCTGGTGCACCAGCCATTGATCCGGGATGCCGGAGGAGTAGGGCCAGAAGAGGCGAAACTCAAGATACTTGCGCGCATCGAAGGGCTCGTACGGCCGGTTGAGCAGGTAGCGCTTCCAGTCCGTGTCCTGCTCTTTCAAGAGCGGCACCGCGCTGGGCCGGCGCCAGCGGCCGGGCTGGTTTACATTCCAGGTCATCTCCACCATCACAATGTCGCCAAACTTTCCCGACTGGATGTATTCAGCGGCTCTCTGATAGCTGGGCGTACTGCGCCGCTGGGTGCCCACTTGCACAATCTTTCCGGTCTGCTTCACCGCGGCAAGAAACTTGCGTGCGTCCGGCATGGTGTGCGCAGTGGGCTTCTCCACATAGGCATCGCGCCCCGCGTTCACGGCTTCCACGCCGTGCAGCGCGTGCTGGAAATCAGCGGTCGCCACGAGAACCGCGTCAATGTCTTTGCGGGCATACAACTCGTCGTTGTTGCGTACCGCGGCGATGGGATTTCCACTGAGCTTCTGAATATAGGCAGAGCCCTCTTCGCGGCGGCGATTCCACAAATCAGAAACTGCAACCAGCTCGAAGTTCAACTCCTTGGCATGTTCCTGGAATGCGGGAATCAAGGAGCTCTTCATGCGGTCTCCGCAGCCGATCACGCCCACCCGCACGCGGTCGTTGGCGCCCAGGATGCTCGCGTAGCTGGATGCACTGAATCCAGCCGCTCCCGCCGCCACCGCGGCGCCGCCCAGCTTCAAAAACTCTCTGCGGCCACTTCTCTCGAATTCCATGACGTGATCCTCCTCATGTCAGTATCAGATGCCACTGATCGGTATTGCGGACCGGGCTCCTTCGCGCTTACCTTGTGTGCGCCAGACTCTCTGCAACCGGTTCACCGCCGGCGCGCAAAATTCCGGGAACGTTGAAATGCTCCACATAGTCGCCATCCGACTTGAGCTGGGGCATGTTCTCGAGGTGCAGCGAAACGGGAACAGGGCTGACGGCTGCCGCGAACACGGACCACACTGCCGCGTCTGCTTGAGCGTATATGTCCACGCCGCTGCCGCCCTTGCTCTCGTAGACGATTGCGGTAACAATATCCTGAACGCGCTCGGCATCATCCGCAACATTGAACGTGTAAAATTTGGCGCCGCCGGCTGCGGCATCCGCTCGATCTTCATCGTCCGCATCGGCTGCCAGCTTCGCTGACATGCCCTTTGAAGGATCCCCGCTGCGTGGAGCCTTCGCGGCGCCGGTCTGAAAGACATCCAGAAGCAGAATGGGGCGGCCTTCCTTCAGCAGCTGTACAGCCAGCGCGGTTTTGAGCGCGGCGGCAGAACCTTTTGCGTCGACCACAATCGCGATCCGCCCCGACCCCTGAATCCAAATGCAGGGGACGCGATCGTTTCTTGCAGGGCGGCTGAGCACAATCGATTGACCATCGAGATCGGCGATCACGTCGTGGGGAATCTCGACGGACAGAGTCTGCTTCAACCGGTCGCGCAGGAATGTGACGTCCTGAATCCGGCTGTTCTGCGTTCGCGAACCATCCTGCCACGACCGGAACAGGCTCTCAAGATCAAGGGCGTTTGCCAGCACTGGGTGATTGGAGAGCGCCATCATCTCCTGCAGCATGGGGACGGAGATGTCGTGTTCGATGAGCTCGCGGCTGTCGCTGAGACCGGGATTGACCTTGGCGAAAAAGCGGTAGACAGCCTCGCGGCTGAGTTCGTTGAAATTGTGCACCTGATGGATCTGCACCACCGAAACCTGGTCGCCCTTGCCGTAAAGGTCGTAAATGCGCCGGATCGCGGGAAACTCTTCTTTGGGAACATTGCGGGTCCAGTCTCCAGTTGCGGAGACCAGCAGCATGGGTTTGGGCGCGAATAGTGCGGCGATCTCCACATTGCTGGTATTCACGCGCAGCCCGGGGGCATTCTCGCACAAGTCTCCGCCTTGCATGATGGCCGACACCATGTTGACGGGCGAGGCAAACTGCAGACGATCATCTATGGCGGTCAGCAGAAAAGCTTGCGTGCCGCCACCGGAGGCGCCCGCGATTCCAAGCAGGTTTGGATTCACGTCGTTGAGCGATGCAAGAAAATCGAGCGAGCGAATGGAATCCCAAAGTTGTAGACCAAGCGGACCAAAGGACCATAACCGCTGTTCCGGACTGCCAAAGTGATGCGGTATCTGGATCGTGTCCGTATAGCCGACCATGTCATACGCAAAGACAACATATCCCTGGCGCGCGAGACTGATGCCGAAGGATGGACCTGAGTAGAGAGGCTGGTTCTCAAGCCGTCCGTAGGGCCAATGTCCGTGGGGATTCAGGATGCCCGGATGCGTGGCTTTGCCGTTGCGCGGACGATACAGATTGCCGCCCAGATAAAACCCCGGCAGCGTCTCCAGAAGCACCTTCTCGATGGTGTAGTCCTTCTCCTCGATCCTGCCGAATATTTGCGCATGCAGCGGAGTCTTCTCCGGCATGGGCGCGAGACCAGCCGACACAAGAATCTGCTTGCGAAGGAAAGCCTTGCGTTGCTCCCATGCCGTCAGGCTGGTGAACTGCGGCAGAGTCTGGTGGCTGTCCGTGTTGCGGATGTCTGTGTTGCGAGCGTCCTCAGTGGGTGCATGAACACTGGGGTTCTGCGACCTCAGGCGTGGAGTGCCGGCCGTAATCGCAGCGAAGAGGCAAACGACCGAGAGACTCGATCGAGAGAACCTTTCGAAACCCAAGCGCGCATCACCCATAGGAAGTCTCTACCCACGCAGGCCAGAATACCGGTGCACGCAGAACGCGGACCAGTGCAACGACCATAAGACTACAGGAAGACCGTGCATGTGCGGCAAATCCAACTTTTTTGCGTGCATCCGGCAAGCGTTGCGGCACACAGGATTCTACTTCACGATGGTCCTGCGGCAAGGGTCGAAGTCCATGTCCAATGATGCAACTCATCGTGTCGATCGACAGGTGGCGTTCCGAAGCAAACGGAGGCTTGTGGAATGCGCATCGATGCCTTCGGCGACGCGGTGTTTGCGCGAGGCTTGCAATCGGTTCGAAGCCATGATTCGATGCTCCTGGCGCCCTTCGCCCAGGCATCAACGGAGTAACGTGTTCGCCAAGTTTTCTTTCCTGCCGACTGGAATTCCGAAAACGAGATGCCGATAGAATGCACGTACCAAAAACCACCTGCTCCAAGTAGCGATTCTGGACCCCGACAGATACGGAACGGGTTCGGTGCAGGCGGAAATCGATATAAGGAGCCGTACCAATGAGCATTCAAGTCATCAATAGCGTCTCTGCGCTGGTAGCGGAAAACGCCGTGTCCAACACACAGGCAAGCTTGCAAAGCACACTCCATCAACTGTCCACCGGATTGAAGATCAACTCCGGAGCGGATGACCCGGCGGGCCTTTCCATCGCCAACGGCCTTGGCGCCAACATCTCGGCGCTCACGCAGTCCGGCCAGAACGCATCCAACGGCATCGGTTTGTTGCAGACCGCCGACGGCGCGCTGTCCCAGGTCACTACCATTCTCAACCAGGCAATCACGATCGCGACCGAAGCCGGCAACGGCGGCCTCACGACGGCCCAGTCTACCGCGCTGAATACGCAATTCACGTCGATTCTGAATGAGATCGACCAGATCGGCGCGACAACCAACTTCAATGGAACCTCCGTGTTCAACAGCAACTCAACGAATTCGCTCTCGTCCACACAAGGCTCCGCGGCATCTCCGTTGACAACCGGTACCGCTCTGAAGGCGGGCTCGGTGACCACCATCACCGATAGCCAGACGGGAGGAACATTCGTGTTCACGGCTGGAGCAACAGATACGGTCGGCACCCTGGAGACTGCAATTGGCGCGGCGGCTGGCACCACGCTGAGCGCTGGCACCACAGCAACGATCAGCGCAACCACTGGGCAGCTTGTCATCGCGGGACCGGCCAGCGACTCACTGAAGATCACCACCACTGAACCGGCCCTGGGCGGGTTCTCACCGACCGTGGTGGCTGGCAACAGCGCGAATGTCTTCACCTCCGACGGCACTGGAACCGGCGCCACCAATACCGCCACGTCGATCAACACCTTGTCGGCCGCTTCGCTCAGTTTGGCCACCAGCAACCTGAGTTCGACCACCGCCGCTCAGTCGGCGCTGACCGCCGTTACGGCTGCCATCGCCGCGGTTGCGGCGCAGCGCGGCAGCATCGGCGCCTCAATCAATCAGCTGACTGCGGATACGGGCGTTGAGTCCACCGAGGTCCAGAACCTGACCAGCGCGCAGAACAACGTCCAAAACGCCAACATCGCCTCTGTGACGTCAAACCTGACACAGTACAACATTCTTGAACAGACAGGCTTTGACGCTCTGGCCCAGTCGAATTCGGCTGAGCAGAGTGTTTTGAAACTTCTGCAGTAAAACTCTTACCCTGCAAGGAGCGGTGACGCCCACAAAGCGTCACCGCTTTTTCTTTGTGCCTCCCTGAAAGATGTAGGCGCATGTGCCGATATAGTTATGCGGCACGTCGTCTTCACAATTGGAATTGGAATATCCCAAAGCCCCTGCGCCAGAGCGGTTTTTCCTCAAGAAAAGGACATCTTTCGCACAGCTAAAGAGGGTACACAAATGGTGAAACCGCTCTAGAATCTTTGTAACGCTGATGCGCCTGAAACGATTCAGGTCCGTGCAAAGGAAAAGGCAACGCCCATGAGCTCACTCTCTGCATTGAATTCGCTGCTTTCCGGTTCAAACTCCGCAGACGCCATTGATCTAAGCGCAATTCTGCAGGCGGCAACGGGAGCATCCACTCCGGGTATCGACGTGACCTCCGCGGTGAATGCGGCCGTGACCGCGGCTGAGGCGCCGGAAAATACCTGGCAATCGCAGGAGACAACGTTGGCCAACCAGACCAGCGCGTTGAAGCAGATCCAGAGCGATTCGACCAATCTCGACAATGATATGCAAGCGTTGAACAACATTACCGGTCCATTATCCAGTGTGACGGCAACGTCTTCGAATTCGAATGTGCTCACGGCCTCGGCTGTGTCCGGCAGTACGACGGGCAACAACGTCGTGGTGGTCAACAGCCTGGCTAGCACTGCCTCATATGCTTCAAGCGTTGCGGCGACCGCCAGTACGGATCTACCCGCTGAGACGATCACCATCACGCCCAGCGGCGGCACAGCCACTACCATTACCACCGGCAGTGGCGTGAACACACTCACCGATCTTGAGAACTCGATCAATAGCGCTAACCTTGGCGTGTCCGCCAGCATTGTGAATGACGCTACCGGTTCCCGGCTGGCCATCGTAAGCAACACCAGCGGCAGCACCGGCAATTTCACGGTCAGCTCCTCTGGAGGGAGTTTTGGTTTCACAGCAGGAGCTACCGGCACCAATGCGTCGCTGACTGTGAATGGAATCGCCATTACGAGCGCATCGAATACCGTAACGGGTGCGATTTCAGGTGTTACGCTGAACCTGCTGAGCGCGAGTCCCGGCACTCAGGTGAGCCTCGCCATTGCGCCCAATGTTTCCGCGGTGTCGTCGGCCATCAGCCAGTTTGTAGGCGACTACAACACGCTCATCGGCGATCTCAATTCCGAGTTTGCAGATTCAGGATCCGGCCAGGGAGTCCTGGCGCAAGATGCCGCCGTGCAGACACTGCAAAGCGATCTGCTGTCAGCAGTGGATTACACATCGACAGCGGCGTCCGGGAGCAGCGCCACCGTGAACAGCCTGGCTTCGCTGGGCATCACGGTGAACACGGATGGCACGCTCGCCGTCGACAACACCACGCTGAACAGCGCCCTGCAGAACAACTTCAGCCAGGTACAGAACTTCTTCCAAGGGACCGCGCTGAACGGTTTCGCCAACGCACTGGATCAGCAGCTGACCAGCTTCATCAACCCCGCGGACGGCGCATTCACGGTGGATCTGCAGAGCATCGGCAGCGAAAACACGACGCTACAGGACGACGTGACCAATTTTCAGAACAACATCATCACGCCGCTCAAAGCGCAGCTGGAGAGCGAATTCAGCTCGGCTGAAATCGCCTTGCAGCAACTGCCGAACCAAATCAGGGACGTGGATGCGGAACTGGGCATCAACACCTCGACAAACAGTTAGCAGAAATATAACCGGAGACAAAGATGAGTCCCACAGAAATGGCTTATCGCAAATCGGCAATCGGAGGCGCCAGCGGTTTCGGTTTGCTGGTGGCCCTTTACGACACGCTCGCGGGAGACCTGCGGCGTGCGGCCGAAGCCGAGCGAGGCAACGACCTCGAGAAGAGGACCAGAGAACTGAACCATGCATTGCTGGTGATTGCACATCTGGAAAATTGGGTGAGCCGCGGAAGCGGCGGAGTTCTGGCTGATCAGCTTGTCGCCTTTTACAGGTCGCTGCGCCGCAAGATGATTGAGGCGCAGGCGAAGAGGTCGGCTGCGATTCTGGAGGAAGAGATGAAGCTGGTGCTGAAGATTCGAGAAGCATGGCAGGGTCTTGAACTGCGTGGCGCGCCCTCCCTGCCTGAAGATCGCGGATGGAGTAAGCCGGCAACCTATCCCGGCACTTCTGCTGCGCAGTCCAGGCAGAGCGTCTCCCACTGGTCCGCGTAAATTGTCTGCACCAAGCCTTCCCGAGTGCGAGTGGGCACGCCCGTGCAGAGCGACCCTACAGTGTTTCAAACGATTTCGCGGCATTGAGGGCACGCCTCAATGCCGCATCTTCTTGCGTTCGAACCTTCGGTGACGCGGACGGGCTTATGCTGGAGGCGCGAGGTAACTGAGCAGGCTGTTCGGCAGCACCTTGGCTACCGCGGCCAGAGCCGCGCTGTTGTCGGTCTCCGCCTGCGTCAGGTTGGTCGCGGCAGTGGCCATGTTCACGCCAATCAGACTATTGGCCTGCGTCGAAAGGGTAACTTTATCCTGCTGAAGAAAAGTTTCCTGCGAGTTCAACTGCGTCTCTGCATTGCCGTAAAAGACTTGCTGCTGGCCTACATAATTGAGCGCGGAATCGACAGAGGCGGTTGCGGTCTGAATAGCTAAGCTGCCACCGCTCTGCAATGCGCTGACCAGCGAGCTCAGAGACCCCAGCACATTGTTGGTCGCATTCGAGAAAATCTGGCTGCCGGGCAGGTTGATCTGGACGCTGTTCTGGTCGCCAACCGCCACGGAATTCGAACTGGTATTGCCGTTGTAGGTGTAGCCGGCCGGCGACGCCGCATTTGCCGTATAGGGAGTCGTCGTACTGGTACCGCCAAACAGGTAGCTGCCGCTTACCGACGTGTTGGCCGCCGTCACCACGCTCGTCAGGATGCCCTGCACCTCGTTGGCCAGCGCCTGCAGATCGGTGGCTGAATTGGTGCCGTTGGCGCCTTCTGTGCCCGCGGAGACAGCAGAGGTGAGCGAAGTCACGACGGAATTCAATACCGAGTTGGCGGTTTGAACCGAGGAGAGAGCGGTACTCACGTTCTGCGTGTAAACGTCCAAGTCGCCGGACTCAATCGTATTCTGCACCATGGCCGCTGCCGCGGTTGGATTATCGGACGGCGCATTCACGCTCAACCCAGTGGACACCTGTTGCAGCGCCGTATTGAGAGACACCTGACTCTGCTGCAGCTCGGCCAGAAGATTCGGAACGATGTTTGGGTCAATGCGCATGTCAGTCAGAAGCTCGTTCCAGATCCCATGTTGAGTGCTGCGTTGCCGAGAACTTGCACCGTGCTCACGACGCGCGACGCGGCTTCGTAGGCTGTCTGAAAACGCAGCAGGTTGGCCGTCTCCTCGTCTATATTGACAGCGGAGATGGAGCCCTGTTGTGTGGTCAGCTGGGTCAGGTTGTCACCGATGGCAGTGGATTGCGTGCTGGCATTCGATGCGGCTGTGCCTACGTTGAAGACAAGGCTCGCATAGGACTGGGCCGCCGATTGTCCAGATGGCAGTGCGCTGGTCAGTGCAGCCGAGAGATTGGCCACGTTGCCATTGCCGCCCGCCGAACCACCGGAGCCGATGGCAATTTGCGCGGCGCTGGTGAGTCCCACGCTGATGCCGGCCGCGGCACTGCTCAGGTTCGACGTGCCGGTAAAGAAAGCCGCGCCTGCGTTGCCGTTTGAGTCGGTCCCCGCAGTCTGGGCCGAGTTGAAAGCCGTTGCAAACTGGCGGGCCAGCGTGTTGAGTTGCGAGAGAAATCCGGGAATCACCTGATTGGCAATGTTCAGAGCCCCACCAAGTGAACCGCCGATGATTGTCGAAGTGATATTGTTCCCGTTCGAATCCAGCACTTGCTGCAGCCCGCTCGGCCCGGCCGCAGTCTGCAGGTTGAAGCTCTGGTTGCCCTCCACAAGCGCCGTTCCACTGCCCGTTGCGATCGTCTCTCCGTTATTCGTCTTGGTGACGGAGATGTTCGTCAGACCGGCCAATTTCTGCACTTCCTGGTCGAGTTGGTCCTGCGTGGTGCCGCCATCCTGTCCGGCCGGCAGCTGCGCCAGCTGTCCATTCAATTGCGCAATCTGCTGCGTAAGCGAGTTGATTTGCGACACCGTATCCGGAATCTGCCGGTTCGTCTCTGTCTGCACATTGGTCAGGCCATTGGCCGTGTTGTTGAACGCAGCGGCAAGATTTTGGCCGGCGGCAAGAACCCCTTGCTGGGCAGCCGAACTGTTGGCATTCCCGCTCAGCTGCACCAGGCTGCTGGAAAACGCAGCCAGCGCGCTTGTAATGTCGGTTCCAGTCGAAGTGAAGTAAGTCTGAACCTGCTGCAGGCTCGCAGATTCCGTGTCAGCCGCGCTCTGCAGCGAGGTCTGCTGCTGAATCTGCACGTTCAGCAGCTCATCGCGAATGCTATCGAGCCCATCCAGCATGACGCCGCCGCCGGTGATCTGCGCGTTCGACTGGTTCTGCGGGAGTTCGCTGAACTGGGCCGCTTCGCGCGTATATCCCGGCGTGTTCACATTAGCAATGTTGTTGCTGGTTGCGTCCAGCGCACCCTGCGCCGCGTCCAGCCCGCCCACGCCGATCAACAGTGCTGTACTCAAGCCGCCCATAGCGATCACATCTGGCAGGACCAGGTCCGATGTTTCAACCTGGGGCCAGAAGCCTCCTTGAATTGTCCCTGAAATGAACTGAACAGCGAAGCCATCAACGCGACAGAACGGCTGGAGTGCTGCAGCAGTGCCGCATAGCGACGATTCAGAGTCTGCAACGCGTCGCCTGCGTCACGCACCTGGAGCATCATGTCGTGGTCAATCTTGATTGGGGAAGCAGCCGACTCGGACTTCAGGGGAACGGACAATTCATCTGCGAGGACCAGGAGTCTGGCGCTCATTACCTGCTGGCTGGCTACACTCTCTTCCAGATCCGGCAAAGCATTTTGGGCAATGGCCTTCATTGCCCGTTCCATTTCACCTGCCAAAGATCGCAATAGCTGGAGGTACTCCGCGGCCTTGCCATTTCGATCTGGAACCGCACCAGCAGTCATTGCGCCCACTTTCCGTGAAGGCCCTGCACCTGCGGATCAGCCAGACCGTCCCGGTGCTCAGGCGTATTCGTCGACCATCGACGCGGCGATCTTGGCCGGGTCGAGTTGATACTGTCCGCTGTTCACGGCCTGACGCAGGCCATCCACCTTGTCTTGCCGCACTTCGGGGAATTTGAGTGCCGCACTCACCAGCGAATTGACTGACGTCGAATCCGACGTAAAAGTCGCTCGATCTTCCGTGCCGGTCTTGCCCGTCTGCGCTGCGCCCTGCGCACTGACCTGCTGCGAACTCAGCTCGCTTGAAAGCTCACCGGCTGATGAATTCACTAGATCGATTCTCATCCCGCCTCCTTGATTTAGACCGCTATTACTATCGGCATTTCACCCCTCCGATTTTAGTCGAATGGACCCTTGTTTTTCTGAATTCTTGCCGGTTCCGCTGCCGCAGCCGGCGACGTGCTCTGCGAGTTGGCTTTTTCAGCGTTGGCATGCATGGCTTTGGCAATCATTTTGCTGATTCCGAGGCCGCCCGAAGCCGCCATCGCGGTCGCCAGCTGTTGCACGCCCAGGCTCATCATCTGCTGTCCTCCCGGGTCCTGGTCCTCGTCAGCGCCCGGCACGGTCGCAAACGACTGCTCCGCCTGCTGCAGCCAGCTACCCACCAGAATTGCTTCAAACTCCCTGGAGCCTTTTTCGATCTTGGCGTCGTCGCTCGCGCCCACGGAAGACTTCATTTGCTGAATCATCCGATCCTCGCGCGACTGCAGCATGTCCGTCTGCGTGCTGAGCGAACCAAGGCTGGGCGTTGTTCCCATTTACTGCACCTCCAGTTCGGCCTGCATGCCGCCTTCGGCCTTAATGGCCTCCAGAATTGCCACCACATCGCGAGCCGTGGTGCCGAGAGCGTGCAAGCCGCCCACCAGTTCATCCACATTGGCTCCCTCATCCAGCTTCATTGACTCGGCCGGACCGTCGTTCGCTTCCACGCTCGTCTGTGGCACCAGCACCGGTGGCGGCAGGCCTGGCTGTACCATCGCGTTCTGTCCGCCCGACGTTCCAGGTTGAGCACTGGGGAAGACGCCGGGGGGCGCACCTGGCAAGAGCCCTGGCTGCGCCGCCGTGTAGGTCGTCACAACCTGGATGGAAAGGCTGCCGTGGATGACGGAAACAGGCGAAAGCTTCACATTGCCGCCCATCACGATGGTGCCAGTTCGCTCATTAATGACGATCCGCGCCGGTGAATGCACCTTGAGCATAAGGCCCTGCACACGCGCAATCAAGAGCGGCACCGATTGCGCCGAGGCATCGGCTACGTTGATGTCGACGCGCCTGCTGTCGAGAGCCGTCGCAACGGGTTTACCGAACTCGCCGTTGACCGCATTCGCAATGTCGGTCGCGGTGCTGAAGTCAGGGTTGTGCAGCAACAGTGAAACGGTCTTGAATCCGCTCAGGTCCACAGCCGTGTCCCGCTCGATGATGGCGCCGTCGGGGATCGTTGCCGTGTTCACCGAATTTACTTCCTTGCGGTTTGCGCCCGAGCCCGCCGAATACCCGCCCAGGACCAGTGGCCCCTGCGCCTCAGCGTACACCTGGCCATCGGGCCCGTGCAGGGCGCTCATCAGCAGCACGCCGCCTTCCAGGCTGCGCGCATCGCCCACTGAGCCAATGGTCACATCCAGCTTGGCGCCCGGCCGGGCAAAGGGAGGAAGCGCTGCGGTGATAAACACGGCAGCTACATTTTTCACCACCACCGTGCTTGGGCTGATCAGCACGCCCATCTTCTGCATCGCATTGGCCAGCGTCTGGACGGTAAAGATGGTTTGCTGTGTATCGCCTGTCCCGTGCAGCCCAACCACCAGGCCATACCCCACCAGCGGGTTGTCGCGCACGCCTTGAATTGTGGTAATGTCGCGCACCTGCACTTCGCGGTTGGTATCGACCGCGCGAGCGGCAGGCGCCAGCACAACTGCTGCAGCGCACAGAGCGAAGCTCATCAGCCCATGTGCGGATTGCGCAATCGGAGATCCATGCTTCATCAAGGTCAAAATCCTATCAGCCACAACAGTGCCTTGGTGATGGGGTTAAGCGGGCGCGTGCTATCGGCAATAATGCCTTTACCCTTCATCTCGATTTCAAGGTTGCTCAGCGACGCGGAGCCGATGGTGTTGTTGGGGCCGATATCGCCGGGCCGCGCCACGCCGCGCACCGTCACATCTTCGTGCTGGTTGTTCATGAAGATCTTGCGCTGCGCTTCCACTACCAGGTTGCCGCTGGGCAGCACCGCGATTACGCGGCCGGTGAGGCTGGTCTGAAAGGCAGTGCTTGAGTCGGTTGCTCCCTGGCCCTGCAATTGGGTGGCCGAGTTCGCGTTGAACAGCGGATTCAACCCCGTGGTCTTGACGGCTCCGGCCAGGCCGGTGATGCCGGACGAGGTCTGGAAAGTGCGCTTGTAGCTCGAGTCCCCGCTCTGCGCCGCCGTGGTCTGCACTGCGGCCAGAATCACAATCGTGTCATTCAGCTTTTGCGCCTTATAGTCGGTGGACAGATCGCCCAGCACATTGCCGCCTGGCGCCCAGAGACTGCCAACCGTCTTCCCGGCCCCTGGTTGTGCATCGTGCTCCTGCAGCCGATTGATGTAGTCCGCGCGCAATTGAATCGGATCGCCCTTCGATTTTTTGGTTGGCTTGGCCGCAGGAAGGGGCGCAGCCGCAATGGCGGCCAGGATAAGAATCGGCAACGTCTGCAAAACGCGCATCCTCACACTCGGTCTAATCAAAGGCTGGCCCTCAACACGGACTGGTCAATCACTTTGGCCATATAGGTCTGGCGACGGTCCTTGCTGGCCACACGAATCGTCTGTCCGGCCGCACCGTTCTCAAGGCAAACCACGGCAATGCGGATATGCACATGACCGCCGTCGAGAAGCAGAGTCGCCGGCGCTCCGGCGCGCACAACATAAGACTTCGAATCAGTTCCAGCGCGCAAGACTTCTGCCGAAGCAGCCGCGATGGCCGGCTGCGAGCCGCCCTGCTGGCCGAGACGAACCATCACAATGAAGGGCAGGCAGTGCTCGCTGGCTGCGCAGCTCAGGCGCACCTTCATGCGTCGATCGCCCCAGGGCTGCATCGATTCAACCACCAGAACTGGGAGGGGCGTTGTGGCCACGACATCGGAGAGAAGGTTGACTTGATCGGCGGAGATCTGCATTCCCGCGCCGCTGATTGCAGCGGCAATCTGCACAGTCGTAATGGAGACATGTGCCTGCAAAGGCGCGGCAGGGCATGCCATCGCGGCCATGAAAATAAGTGCCGAAATCAAACCAAATCGTGTCATGGCGTGTATCACTCTATTGCGCCAGCTGATTCAGACCCTGCAGCATCTCATCCGCCGCCTTCACCACGCGCGAGTTCGACTCATAGGAGCGCTGCGCAAGAATCATGTTTACGAATTCATCCACGATGTTCACGTTCGCCTGTTCGAGCATCCCCTGCTGGATGGTGCCCAGGCCGTCAGGCCCTCCTGGCGCGCCTGTGATCGGGTTGCCCGATGCAGTGGTCTGCAGATAGATGTTGTTGCCGATGGAATTCAATCCGCCGGGATTCGAGAAACTCGCCAACTGGATGGTTCCCACCTGCTGTGCCTGTGTTTGCCCCGGCAGGGTCACGCTGACCGTTCCGTCGCTGCCCACCGTTACGTTGGTCGCGTTGGGCGGAATGGTGATCGCCGGCTGCAGCGCATTGCCGTTCGCCGTTACCAGAACTCCTTGCGCATCCGGCTGAAAGGAGCCCGCGCGCGTATAGCCGATCTGATTATTGGGCATCAGAACCTGAAAGAAACCGGTGCCCTGAATGGCGAAATCCATCGGATTGCCGGTGCTGCTCAGGTCGCCCTGTAACTGGATAATCTCCGTGTTGCCGGGCTGCGTGCCCAGCCCGATCTGTAGTCCTGAGGCAACCGTGGTCTGCTGCGTGGCCGCTGCGCCCGGCATCACTTCATTCTGATAAAGGAGATCGGAAAACTGCACCCGCCGCGCCTGAAAGCCGGAGGTGCTCGCATTGGCCAGGTTGTTCGCGATATTGTCCAGATTGATCTGCTGGGCCGTCATTCCGCTAGCCGCTGTATAGAGGGCATGAAACATGATCGAACTCCTTTAGCCGACTTTGGACAAGTCCTGCGATGCGGTTTTGTCCATCTCCGCGTTGTACATCGAGAGTGCGCGCTGCATCATCTCTGCCGATCGCTGCGCCGTAATGAGTTCGACCATGCTGCCCACTGGATTCACGTTCGAATTCTCGAGCGACCCCTGCATCACCGTGGAACCAACCGCCGGCGTCTCGCTCTTTTCCGGAGCCGAGTAGTAGGTGCCGCCCACGCTCTCCACCTGGGTTCCGGGCGCAAAGTCCACGAGCTTCAATTTCCCCGCCACGGCTCCCTTCGATGAAATGGTTCCATCTGTGCTGATCGAAAGGTGGCCGGGTAAAATGGTAATCGGCCCTTTGTCGCCCATCACCGCGTCGCCGGAGGCCGTGGTCAACTGCCCGGTTGCTGAGATCTGAAAGCCGCCATCGCGGGTGTACTTGATGCCGCCGCCGGTTTGCACAACGAAAAAGGCCGATCCCTGAATCGCCACATCGAGGTCGTTCCCCGTCTTCTGCAGCGCGCCCTGGCTACGGTCCAGCACAGTTCCGCTCATGATGCCGTAGTTGTTGACGGCCCGGCTGAAAGACGAGTCCGACCCATCTCTCGAGGCGGCAAGCACCGCACTGAAGACGTTATGCTCCGCCCGGTATCCCGGCGTGCTGGCGTTGGCTAGATTATTGGCAATTGTATCCAGCGCGCGCGTGCGTGAAGCAAGGGCTGTGCACGCGGCATAGTATCCACTGTCCATATCAGCCTCTTGCTGCATAGACAGTGCACCGCGCGTGCCATCCTGCTAGGCAAAGTTTGCCCAAAAATACGACCTTGGCGGCTCGAAAATGGCGATCTTGATGAGGGAATGATGAGAGCCGGTGCAAGTGGACACTCGCTCCCGCAAGCCGGAACGTCTTCTCTCATGCGAACACAACCCGGCTCCGCAACTCTGCGGTTCTGACTTCAAGGATTCTGGAGGTTTGGAGTTAGACGGCCTTGTAGAGCTGCGGGCGCATCTCTTCTTCCAGCGGGCAATGGATCGACGACCTGCTCGCGAGACGATGGGCCTTGTGCACGATCTCCCCCCAAGGCGCGATGGATTTTTCGAGTTGCATCTCGCGGAAGTAATCCACCGGGGCATTGGGAAACGACCATTGCCTCGCCAGCTGTAATCCTGCGAGAGCGCAGTCAACCGTCCTGTTGCTCCCATTCCATCCAAGTGCATTGGGTAGCAATCCGATGGTATGCAGCAGACCGACAAGATAAGCTTCATCGGGGTTCACGTCCGGCATGCCGTCTGCAACCAGCTTTGAAAGGTGTGCAATCTCCCGGGAGTGGGTCCAGATTTCCGCGATCACAGCGGAACGGCCGGCGTGGCCAAGGGTCTCTGCCGACACGGCCTCGAGGCACGCGGCTACGCCGAGGTCGGAGATGCAGTCTTCGATTCGATTCAGCCGGGATTCCATACAGCTGGACTCAAGCCCCGACAAGCGCAATACCTGCACCGTCGCGCCCACATCGCTCAGCACCACCTGCGACATGCCGTGCAGATCCACGCAGCGTCCCTGAGCCTCCAGGTCGAGGCGCAGAAGAGTCTCCGGCAATACAGGGACGTCGGGCAGATCGCGCGCAAACTCAACCTGCCAGGGTTGGAGTTGTGCAGTTGAATCCCTGTCCGGCTCGGCCCGGCGAACGGTCTTTTTTCGCACTGTTCACCTCCAGACAAAACTATCGGCATATCGAGGCACTTTTTTAACCCCAGTTGCCAATGTTTTCCTCCTGGAACAAGAACTTTTCACTCTTCGTGGGAACCGCGGTGCGTCTTGCTCGAAAAAGCACATCAACGCGCCGCCGCTTGCCTGAAATTCGGGCCCATATATAGTCGCGGCAATTCGCAAAGCAGGCTTCTCTGGCTGCAATTTCTACAGCCACGCCACCCAGCGTGTTGGCCATTTGCGCCGGCGTTCCCGCTTCCTCAAGAACCTGCTCCACGCAATCCGGAGTCTGCGTCAGGTGCGCCATCTGGGCTTCGAACTCCGTCGGAGTGATAAAACAGGGCTCCGCCTTGCAGCCGACGACCTGCTCGATGGCATGGAGCAGGGTGTGTTCTACGCGATAGACAAATCCCAGGAGCAATCGACCCGTGGCAATGGAATAGTGCAGCGGCACAGCGGACGCAGCGCGCAGCAGTGTGGCCGGAATATCCGCTTCAACCGCCTGGCCCATCCGTTCGTGTTTCATCAGCGGACATCCCCATTGCGCGGCGCGCGCGGCAGCCAGTTGTCTCTCGCTCGCCAGCCCCAGGCGCTGCAGCGCATCTTCTAACTGCTCACCGCGCAGTCGACTCTGAGCGGTGGCAAATCGGAGCTGGTCGCCGGTGAGAAATCCCTTTGCCAGCATGACCAGCCCGATTGGCTGGCGCGGACGGTGCGGCATCTCCACGATGCGCGCGTCGGTAAGCTCGGCGAGCCGGATCAGTGCGGCATCCGCGAAGCAGTCGACGCTGCAATACCACAGCCGGCCCACCTGTATGCCGATGCGCCTCTGCGGCACACTGCCGATCAGCATGGTGTTGCGGCAGGTCCGCAGCGCGCACACCGAGTGCATGTTGTTCCAGCTGCGGCCGACCGCGTTGCGAAGCGATTCAAGAGTCATCTTCATCGGATTTCGTTCCTCACAGAATCAACGGGCAAAGTGGGACGCCATGGGTTGAGGAATCTCTGTTACACGCAAGCCGTAGTTGCCATCCACGATGACGGCCTCGCCGCGCGCGATCACCTTTCCATCCAGCAGCAGTTCGACCGGATCGTCGACCTGGCGATCCAGCTCGATCACCGAGCCGCTGACCAGATCGAGCACCTCGCGGAGCGGCAACTGGCGCTGGCCAAATCGCAACGACACGTTCAGCTCCACGTCCATCACCAGGCCCAGGTTGAACGGATCAATGGCAGGCGATGACGTTGAAGAGTCATCCTCCACCACCGGCTGGATGGCCAGTGCCGACAACAGCTGTCCGTCGAAGTAAAGCGCCAACGGGATGCCTGGCTGCTCGGGCTCGAAGGCGGCGAGAGGGATATGCAGCATCCCGCCGAACGCCAGTCCGGACGCGCGTTCGACCCTGGACGCAATTGGTCCATACTCGGTCGATAGTGAGGAAGCAAGCCCATCCATCGCCGACGAAAGGACCTTTTCCAAGGCGTCGCCGTGCTCATCGGCAAAGGCCGGCACGCGAGCACCGGCTATGTTCGTAGCGAGTGCTCTGGCTTGCAATTCATATAACTCGACGAAGAACGAGCCGCGCAGCGTGCCTTCGACCGTCAGCCGAAAATGAATTGGCTCGCCTTGTTGGGTAGAGTGGTCGGGAGCATCGAGGACCTTAAGCTTCCATGGGAGACCGGCCGCCTGGGTAAGCGACTCGGCGAGCGATTCAGCGAAGACATCCGCAAATGCCCGCGCTGCCTGGTGATTGCCTGGATTGACCATGAACTCTACTCTCTTCCCCAGCTGGTTGGCTGAACCCTACGGACAAGTTGTGCGGCTTTCTGCGATCCGTTCCTCACCGGTATCGCTTCAAAAATCTCCATTCCTTCCGCCGTCAGCATCCCTGGATTGCGAACCGGCGCGCGGAGCTTCAGAACGCAACCCGGCTGCAACGCAATCAGGTCCCTCACTGCGACCTTCATGCGCGGCACTCCGGCCGCCACCACCACGTCGCAATCCAGAATGCGTTCACGGATGCTGGCCGTGGGGAAGTAGCGCAAGCCGCTTTTCTTCTGCGGCTGGTCTTCCTTGATCTGCTTGATCAGCACCGCGACAAACGAACTGGGAAAGGCCAGCTGGAATGTTCCGGTCGCTCCGCCAATCTCCATCTCGAATTTCGCAGTGGTGAGCTTATCGTTGGGCGGACAATACTGCTGCAGCAGCGTCGACTTGATGCGTCGATTGGCCACCAGCGACATCGGAGGCAGGCGCCATGCGCTTTCTGCCTGGCGCGCAAACAGCGAGGTTACGTCTTGCATGATCTCTTCTTCTATCTCCGAAAGCTCGCGAGCGCCAGGCGCGGATGTTCCCGTCCCGCCCAGGAGCAGCTCGATGATGGGAAACACAAGATCGACGTCGCACTCCAGGATCATGGTGCTTGGCGTGGTTCCCAGCGAGAAGGGAACGATGTAGCTGAGTGGAGGGATCGCTGCGATGTGGTCCTTCAAAGGGAGCTGATCGAGCGTTTGCAGCTTGATGGCGAGCCCTGTACCCAGGTACCCGTCAAGAGCGCTCGCAATGCGGCGCGCGAATATCTCTTGCAGCGACGAGAGCGCGCGCGCATTCTCGTTGGACAGTCGGCCCGCCGATCGGAAATCGCATGCGTGTACCGTCCGTTGCGCGTCATTCGCCTTTCTGGTTGCAGCGATTGCCGGGGTTCCGTGCGACGCGGCGGTTCTCTGCCGATCAAGCAAGTTCATGTCTTCCTCCTGCGCGCAGGGGCCCGGCTTCCGGCCGCTCGTGCAGATGTTTGAGCGACTCCCTAAGCTTCTTCATGGTGGCCTGCCGTATTTGCGACACGCGTGAAAGCGCCACACCCACCACCTCCGAAATCTCCTTCATCGTTAGCTCCTCGCGATAATAGAGTGATATGATCAGCTGCTCTCTTTCGCTCAGCTGGGAAATAGCCTCTGACAAATGGGCTTGTACCTCGGCTTTGAGACAAAGGTCGAATGGATCGGGATCGTCCAGGTTCGGCGCCGACTCGATCACATCCAGAAGATTGGTGCGATCGTTGGAGACTGCCGCCTGCTGGCCCGCAAGGCAAAGTCCATCGATCTGCGCGATGATCCTGCGCAGGTGTTCCGGCTCCAGCTGCATCTCCTGCGCCACTTCTGCCTCGCCGGCATGACGTCCCAGCTTCGCTTCCAGCCGAGACCGCGCGTCGGCAATCTCGCGCCCTCTTCTGCGCAGCGAGCGCGAGCCCCAATCGGAATCACGAAGACTGTCCAGGATGGCGCCGCGGATGCGAAACTTCGCGAACACCTTGAACTGGGCATTCTTGGTGCTGTCGAAGCTGCGGCTGGCTTCGAGCAGTCCGAGCACCCCGGCATTCACCAGATCCTCCAATTCAACATGCGCGGGAAGATGCTCGCGAATGCGCGAAGCAATGTAGTAGACCTGCGAGAGCTCTTGCATCACAAGTTCATTGCGATCGTCTACATGCTCGGCGCTTCGCTTGTAGGCCGCTTCTGCCTGAATCATTTGTACCCCTTATCGAGTGCATACATGTCGAGCGCTTTCATCGCACCGAACCCAGCGATTGCACCTGGATGGCCGGAGGGATTTCCGACGGCGAAATCACCACGATTTTTGGAATCAGCGGCTCCAGCAGGCGCTTGAGATAGAAGCGGCCTGGAGAAGCACAGAGCAGCACGGGAGGCGCCATGGCAACCTGGTCGCCGAGCATGGCGCGGAGGCCGGCCAACACCCTGTTGGCCACGGAAACCTGCATGGTCCCAGGCGTAACTACGGGTGCGTGCTGGGAGGAATTGCGCATGCATTCCTCTTCGATGGAGCTATCCAGCGTGACCACCTTGAGCTGCCCACGATCGTTCAGCAGTGGGCGAATCAGTGCACGCCCAAGCGAATGTCTGGCCGCCTCGACAAGAATAATGGGACTCTTGTTGATCGCCGCGGTCTCCACCAGCGCTTCGAGAATCGTGCCCAGGTCGCGGATCGAGACCTGCTCCCGGAGCAATTGCTGCAGCACCTTTTGAACCTCTCCCAGGCTCATCAGCTTGGGCATCAACTCTTCAACCAGTTTCGGATGGCTGTCTGCAAGCCGGTCGATGAGCCGCTTGGTTTCATGCCGCGTAAGCAGGTCATGGGCATTTTGCTTGATGAGCTCGGCAAGATGAGCCGCCAGCACCGATGTGTGGTCCACAACCGCATATCCAGCGGCGATGGCCTGCGCCTGCAACTCAGGTAAGATCCATTTGGCCGGCGAGTCGAATGCCGGCTCGCGCGTCTCCTGGCCCTGGATGTCTCCAAGTTTGGGGTTTGAGTTAACGGCCAGCAGCCGGTCGCGGAGCATCTCCCAGCGCGCAATTTCCACGCCGCGCAGATAGATGACATACTCCCGTTCCCTGAGCGACAAGTTGTCGGTGATATGAATGGAGGGCACCAGAAATCCAAGTTGCTGCGCCAGATTCTTGCGCAGCGATTTCACTCTCGCAAGCAGCTGCCCTCCCTGTTTTACATCCACCAGAGGCACAAGACCGATGCCCACTTCCAGCATCAGATCGTCGAGTTTCAGCACGGCATCCATGGGGTCCACAGCCGGGGTTCCTGCCGCTCCGCCTTTTCCAGCGGCTGTTTTTGCAGCAGCAGACTCGGCCGCGGTCTCTGGCTTCATCTTCCAGGCGCCAAACATCATGATTCCGCCCAGCGCCACAAACGATATCTTGGGCATGCCCGGAATCAATGCCAGAGCCAGCAGGACGCCGCTGACGATCCACAGTGGGCGCGCAGTTCTGAACATCTGCTTTTCGATGTCCGCGCCCAGAGAGAAATCGGAGCCGGCCCGCGTAACCACGATGCCGCCCGCCACGGAAACCAGCAGCGATGGGATGATGGAGACCAGCCCGTTGCCCACGGTGAGAATGGTGTAGGTCTTCAGCGCCTGCTGAAACGGGATGCCCATTTGAAAAACGCCGATCAGGAAACCGGCGACAATGTTGATGGCCAGGATGAGAATGGTGGCCAGCGAATCGCGCTGGCTGAATCGCGCCGCGCCGTCCATCGAACCGCAGAACTCCGCTTCGCGCGCCACCTGCTCGCGGCGCTGGCGCGCCTGGTCGGCGTTGATCAGTCCGGTATTCAGATCGGAATCGATCGCCATCTGCTTTCCAGGCATGGCGTCGAGCGTGAAGCGGGCCGTTACCTCAGCTGTACGCACCGCGCCATGGCTCACCACCAGGAATTGAATCGCAATCAGCGCGATGAAGATCACGAATCCGACAATATAGTTGCCGCCCACCACAAACTGTCCAAATGCCTCAATCACTTTTCCGGCTGCTGTTGGGCCTTCGTTTCCATGCAGCAGAATGCGCCGCGTGCTCGCCAAATCAAGCGACAAGCGCATCAGCGTCAATAGAAGAATCAGACTGGGAAACACCGAGAACTGCACGGGGCGGAGAATCTGAATCGCAGTAAGGAGCACCAGTACTGAAGCGGTAATGCTCAGAGTAAGCAGCAGGTCGAGAACAAAGCTCGGCAGCGGCACAAGCATGACAAAGACGAGCGCCACCGCGCCGGTTGGAATGAACCAATCGGAGGACGAGCGAAGCTTGGCGAGGAGTCCAGTTTTTTTGCTCACTGCGGTCTCGCATCTCCTAACGGGTTGTGGGAAGCTCTTCTTTGAGCGTCCCTGCGTCTGACTTCTTCCTGCGCCTTGAAGACCAGCACCAGAATTTCAGCGACCGCATGGTACAGCGCGCCGGGAATCTCGTCTCCGACTTCAACGGCCTTATAAAGCGCCCGCGCAAGAGCCCGGTTCTCCATCACGGGAATGCCGCAATCCTGCGCGATCTCCTTGATCTTCGCGGCCAGCAGGTCGAGTCCTTTCGCAACCACAATCGGCGCAGGCATGCTGAGTTCAAACCTCAGGGCAACCGCGAAGTGAGTCGGATTTGTGACAACCACGGTGGCCGTCTGCGTCGCCTTGATCATCTGCTTGCGCCGTGCCTGGCGCTGCAGTCTTCTGATTCTGGCCTTGCTGGCAGGATTGCCCTCTGTGCTTTTCAACTCATCGCGAATGTCCTGGCGGCTCATCTTCAAATCGCCCTCGCTCTTGAGCCAGAGCAGCAGGTAGTCCGCGCCCGCCCAGACCAGCAAGATCAAGCCGGACTTCCAGAGCACTTCAAAAAGCATGCCGCCGACGAGGTTGACGAATTCCCTGGGCTCCGCATAGCTGCTGGCGAGGATCTGGCCCCAATGGCTTGCGATGCACGCGTAGCCAACCCAGACGATAGCCGCGAACGGCAGTAGAGACTTGAGGATCGTGCTTAGCCCGGTGGGCGAGAACAGCTGCTGCAAACGGTTCACAGGATTCAGGCGCTCGAACTTCAATTGCAGTGCTTCCGGGGCAAAGATGAAACCCCCTTGCGCGAATCCTACCGCGAGCGACACCGCCAGCGCTGCCAGCTGCATGGGAAAAACCCAGCGCATGGCTTCGACACTGGTCCAGAAGAGAAGTGGACCGTTGGTCTCAATCGAATCGGTCCTTGCGAAATCGAGAGTGTTGCGAAAGAAATCCGTCCAGCGGCCGGCGCCCTCCCTGGCCATGAGTGCCAGCACTCCCGCAACTACAAACATGGACAGTGCGCCAGTCAGGTCACGCGATCGCGTGACCTGGCCCCGCTCCCGGGCCTTGAGCCGCTGTCGTGGCGTCGCTTTTTCTGTCTTGTTGGAGTCAGCCATTGTGTCTCATCGTGCAAGGTGGAGTAGCTGTTCGCCGTTGGCGATCGAGTCCTGAAACAGGTGACGGTACAGATCGGGCCAATACTTGAGGGTTGCGATCAGAATTGCGATGCCGAGAAGACTCTTGATTGCCGGTCCAAGCACGATGAGCGGCATGGTGGTGGAGGCCTTGCCCAGCAGTCCCAACAGAATGTCTGTCACCAGCGTGGCCGACAATACGGGCGCGGCGATTTGCACGCCCAGTCCGAACATCTGCCCGCCGGTCGATAGAACCGCCCGCGTAAACAATCCGCTCAGATGCGTGGCGCCAGGCGGCAAGTAAACAAAGCTTTTCCCAACCGCGCGCAACAGCCAATAAAACACGTCCATGCGAATGAACAGCAGAACCGCCATCGTCTGATAGAAGACGGGAATCACCGTGGTGTCCACCTGCGACTGCGGATCGAGAATGTTGACCAGCGAGTAGCCCATCTGTATCCCGAGCACCTGTCCTGCTAGAGCGGCGGCTTCGAAGACGATGTTGGTTGCCAGGCCTAGCCCGATGCCGATGAGAAACTCAGTGATCACCAAGATGGGCCAATCGGCAATCGCATAGATCCCGAGGCTCTTGCCGACACTTGGATAGAGAAGCAGCGTAAGTGCCAATACCAGTCCCGCCTTGATGCGCGCGGGAATAACTGTGCCTCCGAACACCGGCGCGAAGAGCATCAGTCCGGACAGGCGCACGCCCACAGTCATCAGGCCGCTGACGATCGCGATCAGAGGGAGCTTGATCATCGCAGGCACCCACGAAAGTCAGAGAGCATGACCAGCGTGTACGTGGCGAGATGACGCCACATCCACGGCATCATAAAGAAGAGCGCGGCTCCGGTTACCAGCAGGCGGGTTACGGTGGAAATGGTGTTGTCCTGCAGCGAGGTGAGCGTTTGTAGCACATTGACAAGAAGGCTCACGGTGATGGCGACAGCCAAGATCGGGCCGACCAGGATCAGCACCTCTTGCAGCATCGCTCGTCCGAGTAACACAACCTGGTCAACTTCCATAGCTTCAGTTAAAGCTCCTCATCAAAGATCCGATCAACAGGTGCCATCCGTCGACCATGAGAAACAGCAGCAGCTTGAGCGGAGTGGAAATGACAACCGGCGGCAGCTGCAGCATGCCGACAGATGTAGTGATGGACGCCACCACCATGTCGACGATCAAAAAGGGAAGAAAGAGCACAGCGCCAATCTGAAATCCGGCTTTGAGCTCCGACAGAATATAAGCCGGCAGCATCACGCGCATGGACACGTCGTTGATCGACGCAGGAGGCGGCTCCTTGGCCAATTCGACGAACAGGGCCACATCCTTATCGCGCACATAGTGAGACATGAAATGGCGCATGGGGTCTTCGGCGCGGGTCACCGCCTGAATGGCAGTGATCTGCCCTGATTGCATTGGGACGACGGCGACCTGGTAAATCGTGGTTGCCACCGGCTCCATCAGGAAGAAGGTGAGGATGAGCGAAAGTCCAATGAGCGTCTGGTTGGAGGGCGTGGTCTGAAGCCCCAGCGCCTGGCGCAAAAAATGAAAGACGATCAGCAAGCGCGCAAAGGGTGTCATGCATAAAAGAATCGAGGGAATGAGCGTGAGGCCCGTCAGCAGAACAACAACCGACCAAGGCACCGACTCTCCGGAAATTCCTGGAACCTGCAGTGCGCCGTGCTTGGGTGGGGGAGATGAGAATGACGGTGGAGTGGAATTGTCCAGCCACGACGGCAAGCCGGAGACCTTGCCTGAGGGGTCCGGGGCTAGCGGTCCTTGCAGCTGAGCGCCATCGGCATCGGACGCAGACTGACCTCCTGGTCTTGCCAGGCTCGCATGCGCGGTGAACGGAGCCGCCCATGCCAAGCAGAGAAACGCGAGCAGCGCAGGTTTCTGCAGAGCGGTCCGCAGGATCATCGGGAATGCGCCTCCGCGCTCATTCCGCGTTGCCGCTCAGCTGCGTTTTCAGTCGATCCCCCTAACTGCGCCAGCAGCGACAGGCCCGATGGCGCGCCTCCGATCAGGAACTCTCGGCCCTCCACGCTGACCAGCGCGACAAAGCGCTTGTCTCCAAGGGATACGACTTCCGAGAGGCGGAGACGCTTGGCGGCCGAGGTCGTATATTTTGCATGCAGCCAAGCCCACGCACGCGCGAGCTGGCTGAGCGCACCCTTTTGCGCCAGGCCCAGCCAGGGGCGAAGATTCGATTCGGCGCGCCTTTGCTTCGGCGGCATATCGACGCCCATTTTTTCAACGCCCATCTTTCCGCAGTCGCGCAGCACGGCATGAAATGAGCCTGCGGGCGGCTCCATCTGCAGCACCTTTTCCGGTTTTCGTTCGGGCTCCGGGTCGAGTTTTCTAAAAGGAACCTTGTCCGGCTCTGGATCGAGTTCAGAGAGCTGGGCGAGCAGAAAGGCCAGCCGCTCGCGCGGCGGCTGGAATTGCTGACGGGGCTTTGGCTGCATCTCGATCATGCTTGATCCGTAATGCGTACGGCCAGCCGATCGCCGATGACTTCAAACTCGGTCCACCCGATGAGAAGCTGATTTACGCGAAGCGGAACATCGCTGGTGTGGTGGCAGGCCGTTTCCACAATCGAGCCCTTGGAAAGTGTGAGAAGGTCACCAATCGTAAATCGAGTCACCGGCAGATCGAGGCTAAGTTTGCAAGACAGCCACAGCATACTGTCGAGCGGATCGCTCTCACCCACAGGCGAGTCAGGGAGGCGCGACTCATCGGATTGCGACTCCAGATTCCGGGGTGCAGTACTCATCGTGCCCTCGCGCGCTCATGGCTCCATGAATGCCGCCATCCCCGCCCAGACCTCTGACGCCGGCTTGCACTGCATATATTGAGCTGAGCGATTACATAAGGGCCAATGCAATCGGAGGGCCGGAATTGGAATCGCGGGCGCGACCCTGTGGATGCCGGCGGCGAGCAAGCTTAAGTTATTTGCGCAAAACAGTTTGGACAAGACAATGCGCAGGCGCCGGTGTCCCTGCATCTGGTGAGACGGTCATGAGAATCAACTGGCTGCGACAACCCCCGCCACGCTTTCGAATTTGCCTGGCGAGGGTTTCTAATGGTACGTTAACCGCGTCATCGTTTCGTCGCAGACTAGGTGATCATTTGGATGGTTGCCTGCGACACCTGGTTGAGCGTCGTCAGTGCCTTGGCGTTGGCCTCATAGCTCTGCTGCGCGACGATCATGTTGGAGAACTCCGTGGAAAGATTCACGTTGGACTGTTCCACCGCTCCGCCCGTAATGGTTCCGTTCCCTCCCACGCCGGCTTCTCCCACCACCGCGGTTCCTGAAGCGGTGGTCGCCTGGAAGGTTCCGTTGCTTCCCTGCGTAAGGCCTTCGGGGTTGGCAAAACTGGCCACCGCGACCTGGCCCAGCGCCAGCGTTTGATTGTTGCTGAACTTCCCTTCCACGGTGCCGTCTGGCAGCACAGAGAAACTCGTCAATGTTCCGGGCGCGAAACCGTTCACATCCGTCGCACTGGTGGCGCTCGCCGTAGCCTGCTGCGTCATGGTCGAGGCTCCCGTGGCGCTGTTCAAATTCCAGGTCAGTTTCATGGCCGCCGCGCCATCGGCCAGGCCGGTAATGTTGATTCCGCCAATCGTGCCGGCAGGCGAGCTCGCCGGGGTGGTCGCTGTCAGACTCCCGGATGAGCTGAAGGTCATGGTACCGGAGGTGAGCGTTGTCGCTGCCGTGGCGCCCGTCGCGGAAGCGGGTAGTGTGATGGTGTAGTTCCAGCTGTTCGGCGTGGCGCCGGCAGTGTAGGTGATGGTCAGATTTTGTGTCTCGCCCAGTGAGTCGACGACCGCAAGAGGTGTGCTGAACGTGGCGCCGGCAGCTGAGCCCGCCTGAAGATTGGTGGTGGTTGAGAAGCTTGTTGTCGCCTGGGCCGGAATGCTGGCCGTCGAATTCACGGAGATGGGCATGAGCGCGCCGCCGGCCGCGACCTGCCCCGCGGCGTTCGCCTGGAATCCCATCACCAGGTTGCCGCTTGCATCCACAATTTGCCCCGATGAATTCACTGAGAAGCTGCCATCGCGGGTATAGCTGGTCTCTCCGTTGTTGCTGACGACGAAGAAGCCGTTCCCCTGGAGCGCCATGTTTGCGGCAACGCCTGTTGTGGCAACGCCGCCATTGGTGAAGTTGCTCACCGTGCTGCCGAGCTGGACACCGCCTCCAATCTGAATGGGATCGCCGTTGCCGGAAAGCCCCTGGACCTGGGCGAAAATGTCGCCGAAGTTGAGCGTCTGATCCTTGAAGCCATCGGTGTTGAGGTTGGCCAGGTTATTGGCAATCACGTTCAGCGCATCGGACGAGGCTTCCAAGCCTGAGAGTGGAATCGCAAAGGATGACATCTATCTACCTCCTGGTGGTTAATAGGTTGCGTTCTGGGCCGGGGCCCCCATGTTGCCGTACAGATTCATCAGCGAATTTGTACTGGCAGTTCTGCTGTTCGCCAATTGCAGTTGCTGCAGGGCCGTCGCGGCGGCGGAAGCGGAGTTGGAAGCAGAGCTGCTCGCCGCGCTGCTCACAGCTTTGCTCAGCGGCAGGGCTGTGGCGCTGTGGGCAACGGTTGAAGCACTCGCAGTGGGGTTGGCCAGGCCGCTCAGCGTCGAGTTGATGGAAATCAGCTGATCCAGCTGGTTCAACGAGACCAGCTGACCCACCATCTGCGTGGGATCGACCGGAGCTGTCGGATCCTGATTCTGGAGCTCGGTGACCAGCAGATTCAGAAACGTGTCCTGAAGGCTGGTTGCCGATGTGCCCGGCGCACTGCTGGATGAAGAATTGCTGCTCGCGTTACTCTTGGCTGCGGCAGGACGCGCGCTTTGGCTCAGCAACGGAGAAGTGATCGCGGGGAGCATTCCTTGAATATTCATCTGTCGTTCCTTTCTGGCTGCGATGGTGCCTCATGCTCTGATGTCCAACCGGTTGCCATTCAATGCCACCGGCAACGATCCGAGGTTCGGGCCGGCGTTTTCTTCTGCTGGCAGCAGAGCGTTTTCGATCGGTGCGGATGAGGTGAAGTTCCTTTGTTCCCTTTGCGAAGATTGTCCCGGCTCATGGGAAAGTGACGACCCCTGGTTATGAACCTCGATGGATGTGTGAAGGCCGGAATCCTCGCCCAGCTTCGTCTGTATGGTGGAGACATGAGCCGAGATGGCCTTGCTCAGATCGCTGTGATCGAGCGATATCTGCGCCACCAGCTGCTGTTGCGAGATCGATGTGCGAATCGAGATGTCGCCAAATTCGGTCGAGCGCATGCCTACATGCATCTCCGTCTCATGGATCGTCTGCATGAGTTTTGCGGAATTGATGCTCGATGCCGCGACAGCTTCGCTGTTCTCGGTATGAATCGATTCTGGAACTTCCCGTGGATCGGTGGGGCGCGATGCAACATCGGAAACGGCCGTGCCGGGATGCTGTAACGGCGCTCCCGGGATGCCCGCCTGCACGATGACAGCCTGCGCCTGAGATGCGCTGGCGTCGGGAGCTTTGGGCACAGCGTCTGCGGCATGTGCAGGATCGACTTGAGAACTGGAGGAAGGTTGGACGTTGCTCTGCACGCTGTGCTGCGATGCATCGCCGGCTCTGCTTGTCCCACCGGAGGTCTTGCTCGTTGCTCTATCGGCCGGGTTCGCGATGACCAGATTCTCCGAGCCAATTGCGCTGGTTCCTTGCTTCTTTCCCGGATTGCCCAGGGATTGACTGCCACTTCCACCATCTGCGAGGAAGGGAACTATGGGCAGGTTTTGCTGCAGCACCAATACTTCCGCCACAACTGGGACGGCGGTGCTCGCCGGCCTATCCAGCTTCGCGTTCGAGACGGGTGCGACGGCCGACTGGCTATCGGCAGGCGCGACTTGAGTGGCATGCACGATCGGAGCCGCAGCCTGAGTCAAGGGCTTTGCCGATGCCGCGGTCGTACCTGGCGCAGCATGATCGGCCACTGACCGGTCGGGAGTGACATGCGGCGGACCATCCAGTACGACCTGGGCCGCATGAACGCCGACTCCCGGAGCGGAAGAATCCGATGACTCATTCTTTGTCCAGGGACCACTTTTCTGTCCGTTCAAATTCTGCGCTGGGTAAACTGTCTGCTCATCGGCAGGCATAGCGGTAGTTCCAAAGCCGATCCCACCGCCAGGAACGGCGGGAACAAATGCATTGACTGGCAGGCTAGCATTGGAACGGCTCGCCTCCGCCAAGGAGCCCATCTTCAAGACAGTATCTGCCAGGTGGCTTCCGCTAGGTTCCTCCTCCGGCCCATGCGCAAACGCCTGCTGCGGGGAGTTGCCGGACTGTGTGGCTGGTGCTGGAGCCCATGCGGGCAGACTCGAGATTGTCGATCTCGAAGAGACAAATGCGTTCGTCTGATCGCCGCTCGGTTTCCCGTCGCGATTCACCCTGCCGTTTGTCAAGGCATCCACTTCGGGAACGTCGCCCGTCATTCGCGGAAGCTCGTTGATGGGCGCGCCGCTGCTCGCCGGACGCTGCCTTGGAGCAATCGAGACTTGCGCAGGCAATGGAATCGGCATCCCAGTCTCGTCCAACATTGGGTGGCTGCTTGTCCCGCTCGCAAGCAACGACGATGTGGCGTCTAGCAGCTGGGCACGTGCAGGTGCGCTCGCCTTGGGCCGCGGCAAGCGCTCCATTCGATCGGCCGCCGATGGATCAACCGTTTGATGGGCACGTCCATTGCCGGGAACGGAAGGGAAGGGCTTCGCCTTCTGCTGGCTCTTGAAGTGGTTGTCCGTTTTTCCTTCGTCATACGTCTTCACGCCGACATTCAACACGCTGCTTTGGAAGGCGCCATGCTCGGATGGATGAATTTGAATACGCTCAAGAGTGATGCCGGATGGAATCGTATCCGCAGAAGGCGGCGCGGTCGGAGTCGAGATCTGTGCCGCGGAACGATTGAGCACGTTCGCCGGGATAAATGCTGCGGATATTTCGTCGTGCTGACCCGCCGGGCGAGTTGCTGTGTCGGCTCCAGCAATGATCTTCGGATCAGGCCTTTCCGGGGCGTCTTGGGAAACATTCTGCTTCGACCCGCACGCGGGGATGTCCTGAAACGCAGCGCCTGACACGTCTTTCGGTTGCGATAGCCGCGAGGAAGAACGGATGACTGTGAATGCCTGCGAAATGACAGTCCTGCTCTTATCGGCCGTTGCGCCCAAGCGCTGTCGATTCGAATGCTGGGATGATGCACCATCTGTTCGATGGGGATTGTCTTGGGCGCTCAAACTCTGTCCTGGCGAAGTGCTGTTGTGATCGACGGCCAGGGTGGACGTAGATCTTCGATAGCTCACCTTGCCGGAGGCCGAAGGCATAGACGCATCCTGCTGCTCACGCGCCGGGCGCAAATTTATATTTGCTTTGGTATCCGCACCAATTGAGCCGCTTCCGGAAGCAGTCTCCTGCGACACTCTCTCCGGCATCTCTTGAGGTGAAACTTCACATGCGGTTACCGGTACGGAGGGCGAGGGTGAATTCGAAGGCTCTGTCGCCGGAGATATGACTGCGTGATTCGCATCGGCCGCTGTCAGCGATCGTTCTTCATGGGCGAGTCTTGTCGATCCGTCACTCGCCCGCTTGAACTTCTCTTGCGTGCTCGAATCCTCTCCTGGCGGAACACTGCGCGGATCGACGGCAGAAGCGGTCGCAGTTGCGGGGCTGCTCACAGCGATAGAGACCGAGGGCAATTGTGTCTCTTCCTGCT